>Ga0214919_10000983_pt1 | contig 48235 bp, 29 predicted proteins | sample LL1503_MetaG_FD_177994 | JGI IMG/M metagenome (GOLD analysis project Ga0214919, IMG submission 177994) | Freshwater microbial communities from Lake Lanier, Atlanta, Georgia, United States - LL-1503 | ecosystem: Environmental > Aquatic > Freshwater > Lake | place: USA: Georgia | collected...
TTAAATGGTATCCAGAAAGTATAGGTAATAATCGTTTTTGTAAATGGTTAGAAGGTGCTAAAGATTGGTGTATATCGCGATCGCGCTATTTTGGAACCCCTATACCAGTATGGATTGCTGATAAAGAAGATAACAACAACAATAACAATCAAGAAGATGATATATTGGTAATTGGTTCTGTAAAAGAATTAAAAGAATTAATAAAAAATAGTAATATACAAAATGATGCTGATAAAGAAGATAAAGAAGATAAAGAAGATAAAGAGATAATGCTTGAATATATACCAGACAATAATACATTCCAGGATATACATCCTGGCAACACATTCCAATTCCAGGATATACATCCCGACACATTCCAGGATATACATCCCGACACATTCCAGGATATACATCCCGACACATTCCAGGATATACATCCCGACACATTCCAGGATATACATCCCGACACATTCCAGGATATACATCCCGACACATTCCAGGATATACATCCCGAATTCGTCAACGACATCATAATTATTAATCCCATTACTAAAAAGACATATAGGCGTGTGCCAGATATTTTTGATTGTTGGTTTGAAAGTGGTTCTGTGCCATTTGCCCAGTTTCATTATCCGTTTGAAAATAAGGATATGCTAGATAATCAAATAAAAGAATTAAACAGTTTATCAGATTGCATTATTGAAGGTGTTGACCAGACCAGGGGATGGTTTTATACATTATTAGTATTATCAACAGCATTATTTAATGTATCCCCTGCTAAAAATATTATGGCAATTGGTTTAGTATTAGACGACCAGCATAAAAAAATATCAAAGAAGAGTGCCAACTATATTGACCCACATATATTACTTTCTGATTATGGTGCTGACGCTATACGTTTATATTTACTACAATCCCCTATTGTTCTTGCTGAACCTGTTGTATTTAGAGAAGAACAAATAACTAATATTAATAAACTTTTATTTCAAATAAAAAATAGTATTGATTTTTTAATAGAGCATTATACAAATCAACAACACAAACACATACAATTTAATATAACTGCTTATAAGATTTCAACGCATCCAATGGATAAATGGATTATACAATTTATTAATACTACGCAAACCACATTAATACATTTAATGGATACATATCAATTATCAAAAGCAGCAAAACTCATTATAGACATAATAGATGATATTACGAATTGGTATGTAAAATTTAATAGGGATAGATTAAAAGGCAAATATGGCACAATTGAATGGGTTAATTCATTATCTGTATTATATCAAGTAATTAGTCAGTATATAGTTTTATTAGCACCATTTGCACCTTTTATAACACAAGAATTTTATACGCAATTACAAATTATTAATGCAAATATGGATACTAATACGGATACTAATACTAATACTAATACTAATACACATAAAATAAGCACACAACCACACATTCCATCGCCACTACTATGTATTATACACGAGAAACCCTATAACATACCTTTAATATTAGATAAATATTATATAGATAGTGATAATATAAATTATATTCATAATAATATTGAACCTGCAATAATTATAAGTACATTTGAATTATTAAAGCGTATATCTAAATTAGTAAGAACTGCCAGGAAGAAAACAACAACCCATACAAGCAATAAAACGCCTATAAAAGCGTGTGAAATCTGTATGGATAATCCTTTTATGTTAAAGCAAATATCAGGCGTAATTGATTTAATACAATCTGAATTAAATGTTATTGATATTAAATATTCTATGCTAGAAGGTAATCTTAAGTATAAGGTGATACCTAATAAATCTGTACTAGGTAAAAAATATAAGCATAATGCTATTAATATTTATAAATTTATTGATACCTTAATATTTAATAATAATAAATTAAATATAATACATCTAGATAACCAAGTATTACAAAACATACAAACTATTAATAAACATATTGGTATTAATATTGATATTGATATTGATATTGATATTGATAATAATGAATTTACATATGAACCAGTATTTAATAAACACGATATTTATGATATATGCTCTAGCAATAATAATATTTTGATTAAACTTGATTTTACTTATGATGAAACAATTATAAAGTTATATCACGTAAAATGCTTTATTTCTAATATTCAACAAGCTAGAAAATATTTAGGTTTAAAACCCTGGAACCCGATAGAAATACATATATTTAAAGATGATATAGATATTATTTATAATAATCTAGATTATATCAAGCAAAGATTAGAGTGTAAAGTTATTTATAACTCCCAGTATACACTAGATAGTAATAAACAGGAATTTATTAGATATTATCAAATTGGTATTACACATACTAACAATTATAATAATACAAATGATAATGCAAATGATAATGCAAATACTGATAATAATAATGATAATGATACTAATGATACTAATGATACCAATGATACCAATAATACCAATAATACCAATGATACCAATGATACCAATGATAATAAAGAAAATAATAAAAATTATACTAATGATAATAATAGTTGTAAATCTATTATTAATAATATTACACCATATAATAATATTGCATATGGAATTATAATTTTATAAAATTTAATTATTAATAATATTAATAATATTAATAATATTAATAATATAAAATTAAAATTAAAATTAACATATATAAATAAATAAATTATTTTATTATAACATTTTATTATATATTTGTTAATTATGGCATCTATGCAGACTACACCTACTAATACTACTGATACTACTGATACTACTGATACTACTAATATTAATTACATTGATATTGATGACAGTATCTATATACCAACATTATCTATATTTTCAAGATTAGCATTTGTAAATCGTGTATGCGATAATTCCCCGGATTTTCGCACATTATCATTTAATGATTTATATGAATGTTGGGATGAATATAACTTTTTTAAACAATTATATTTTTTAGGTCTATTAACGATATCTTATAATAATAGTCCTTATATAATCTATAAACCATCTACTAAGGATGATAATCGCCATCAAGTATTAGCATTATCGTGTTATATTGCATCATCTTATTATAATAATAATAATAATAATAATAATAATCATACTAGAGGTACTTATATAACAGCGCCACGCGAACACGATAATAAAAAAGAATTCAAAGCATTATTTAAAACTAATATTAAAGATGTTGAAATACAATATACTACTAAAAATAATAATATAACAATATTTAAGTTTAATAAAACTAAAGCATCACAATTTAGTTTAAGTGTTCCATTAAGTAAAACTGATTATGTATAACTAACTAGATAACTAACTAGATAACTAACTAGATAACTAACTAGATAACTAACTAGATAACTAACCAAAATATTAATATAAACATATAACAAAATAAATATGTAATTATTAAATCAGAAACACGATATTTTACAATGAATCATCTTGAAACTATTGTTGAGGCAGTCCGCCAGTTTATAAAAGTTAATAATGTTAAAATATTACTTGCAACGCCGTGCTTTGGTGGAATGCTACATAATGGATATTTTCAAAGTATGATGGATTTAAGTAATAATTTTGTTAGAATCGGTCTTCCATATGAAATAATAACAATTGGTAATGAAAGTTTAATCCAGCGAGCTCGTAATGGTATTGTTGCTAAGTTTATGTCAGATAAGTCATTAACGCATTTAATGTTTATTGATGCGGATATTACGTTTAGTTGGTTAAGTATAATTAAATTATTATTAAGTAAAAAGGAATTATGCGGTGGTTGTTATCCTAAAAAATGTTTTAATTGGGATAAAATAAAACATCATACTAAGTTAAATCCCAATATAAAAGATGATGAATTAATGGCAAAATCCCTAGATTATGTATTTAATCCTATATATCATAAACAAGATGATAATATTATAATACGTGTTGAAAATGGTATGGCACAAGTTAAAGATATTGGCACAGGATTTATGCTAATTAATAAATCAGTAATACTTAAAATGATAGATAAATACCCTGATACAAAATATAAAAATAATGTTGCAGGATATGGGCAAAATAATATGGATGATTATTTTTATTCATTATTTGATTGTTGTGTAGATCCTGTAAGTCGCGTTTATCTTAGTGAAGATTATTTATTTTGTAAGCGATGGATTGCAATTGGTGGCGAATTGTGGTTAGATATTAATACAAATTTAAATCATACAGGTATAATTGATTATAAAGGATGTATTGGTTTAATTATTGGTGAAGCAGATGTATTAAACAAAGACGCTCAAACTTTACAAAAGCAAGATGATATAAAAAAAACACAAACACAACCACAACCACAACCACAACCACAACCACAACCACAACCACAGCCACAGCCACAACCACAACAGCAACAAGATACTACAGACATAAATAAAGATGAAAGTCCATTATCATATAATAATAATAATAATAATATTATTAATATAGTTAAATCATTACAACATTGCTAATAGTTTTTAATTATGTTTTTTAATTATGTTTTTTAATTATGTTTTTTAATTATGTTTTTTAATTATGTTTTTTAATTATGTTTTTTAATTATGTTTTTTAATTATGTTTTTTAATTATGTTTTTTAATTATCTTAAAATTTAATTTCTATTTGTATATTAAGTAATATATAAATTATTAATTATAATTAGTTTTATTAGTTAAATGAGTAATAAATTAGTTAATATCAAAACAGCAGATGATTACATACAATCTATGGTAGATGGAACTATGGAAAATATATATAACAAAATGCAAAAAGGTAATAATTTACAAAATGGAGGTGTTTTATTTTCAAAAAATGATTCATTTGAAAATGTTATTAAAACTACAAAGCATACTGAAACAGCAGTTATAAATGAATTAAAGAATATATTAAATGCATCTAGGAAGTATATGGAAGCGTATGGAAAACATCTTGATAATTTAAAAAAATTAGATAAATATGTTAATTTTAATGGTATGACAAAAATGTTTACTGATGTTATATTAAAAAATTATTTAAGTGCAGGTTTTGTAGATAAAAGATTAGAATTATTATTTAATAATTATTCTATTAATACAGAAATATCCGATATAGAATTTATTAGAAGTCATATTTTACAACAAGTATTATTTGTAATAAATAAATATTTTAGTGATAAAGGCGGAATGTCAAATATTAAATATTATTTTATTACAGTTGGTACCACAAATTTTACAATCCATATTACAAATAAATCAGATAAAACCGAAACACATACTATATCACATAAAGACTATATAATTAATATTAAGGAAACAGTTGATAAATTACAAAGCATTATTGTTGTTGATAAAAATAAATTAAAGCAGAAAAAACCAGTGCTTAATTTTGATGATGACGATAAGCATAATATAAGTATTAATCCTATATTAGTTGTATTAACTGACCCTGTTAAATTGGCACAATATGTACCAGATGACGATACACCAAGCAACGCGCGTGCAACATTGAAACGAATAAGCGACGCGCAAATAAATATATTAGCACAAAAGCATAAACCAGTATCAGCACATAAATCAAATTTTAAAATGTATGCAACATTATCAAAACAAAAAAGCAAACCAGCAACAGATATGAACAAATCAAAAGCAATATCAACAAAAAAAATGGTATTTCCACCTAAAACACAATGGCAAAATCAAGGTCAAGGTCAAGGTCAAGGTCAACAACGCGCACCTTTAGCAGTACCCGTACCTATACCACCTATAAAGCAAACTGAACCTATAAAGCAAGTGCCAACATTTACTATGAATGATTTATAGATTAATTATTTAGATTATATATAATTATAATATTTGCCTATTTGCCTATTTGCCTATTTGCCTATTTGCCTATTTGCCTATTTGCCTATTTTCATTTATTATAGATTAATTTATTATAGATTAATTTATTATAGATTAATTTATTATAGATTAATTTATTATAGATTAAGTTATTATATATTAAGTTATTAAGTTATTTATATTTTGTAAATAATATTAATATATAATAGTAATAGTTATAAATAATATATAATAGAAAAATATTTATTATATAAATATATAAAATAGTATATATTCTGTTATGGATACTTATTTAAAATTATCTTCTGTTAAAAATGATAAAAATTGTAATTGTATAACACCATTTTATCTTAGTGATATTAGAGGTGTAAATCCAAATACACAACGCGACTATAGCACAGAAGATATTGATGCGATTAAAACATCATTATATCGTATATCAAATGCTAAAGGATGCAATGTTTCAGTATGTTGTGATGTAAATGACCCAACTACCGTACCTGACACTAAATTTACAAATGCATTTATTAAACAATATCCTAAAATAATGCCATTATATGAAGGTTCAAATATAAATGGGTTTAAATTATCAACAACATCTGATGTTAAATCTTCAGGATGGCAAGACCCAACGCCATATATGATTTGTAAAATAACTAAAGCAACTATTAGAGATACAAAAGATCCAACAGTAAAAATAGCAACTAAATTAGTTAAAGATTGTTTTAGTAATAATTGCAGTTCGCTAGAAAGAATTACTGTAAATTCAATATTACAAAATGCAAAACCCGATATGAAATATACATATTTTGATGATGCTCGTGTATCCCAGGCAATATTAGAAAATAATATTACATATGTTAAAGAATATCTTAGAAAATATAAACAAATAAATATAGCTCTTACAAATGATGATTATAATAATCGATTAATTCATATAGCATCGGGTAGTAATTCAACCCCAATATTAACAATGTTAATAGCATTAAAAGCAGATTTAAATATTACAAATAAATTAAACGAAACACCTATACATTTTGCAGTTCGTAATAAGCATATAGAAAATATTACAGCATTATTAGCACAAGGTGTTGATTTATCAATTGCTAATAATACAGGTGAAACTCCAATATTCTATGCTATGAAATCAGGCGATCTAAGTATTATTAATATGTTATACAATAATAACTCGCCAATCCAAGGGGTTGATAATAATGGTGATAACTTAATACAGTATTGTATTATTAATTGCCCTTCGTATAAAGAAGATGATGATCGCGTACCAAATTCTAAAGGCGAAATTATACAATTTCTTATAGATCACGGAATTAGCACCACTCACAAGAATAATAATAGTATAACACCCTTAGAACTTGTTAGCAAAGAAATTAACAGGGAAATTAATAAAGAATGTTCCCAAAATACTAAACAAGATAATGAGCAAATTATTGAAACATTTTTTGGTACATCTAAAAAACGCATCCCGAGAAACAAGAATATATCAAAAGAGCATTTTACAAATACAAATACACAGAATATTGCGGATTATACTACAGAGCATATTGCATTGTTAGATATTCAATCAAAATTATTTAATAATATATTGCGTAATAATCCTAATAAGTATAGTGATTATATTAATGTTAGTGAAATCCCTGCAGGAGCGCCAATTGAGATTTTAGATACTGTATGTGTAAATAAGGCATCATCAACTAGAGGGCAAGCCCCTAGTAATATGTTAACTGGTAATGAAGATAGCGAGGAATGTTTGGCAAAAGGCGGGGAACTTGTTAAGATTAAGAATACAACGACTAAAATTAAACTGGAATTAATCCCTGAAACTGAAAGCGGATTAGCAAATATAAAACAAGATGAATTATATTATCCAAAACACAATGCTAAAATACCGAAAGGAACTGTGCCGGGTAATATATCAAGTTATAATGCAAGTATAACATATTCATCAAATTCATCAAAATCAATAAATGCAACACAACCTACAAACATACTAGATAATATACCATATACTACAGGTATAACATATGATTTAGGACAGAATTCAAATAATACAATACCATCAGTATCATTAAATAAACCAAATATACTAATCGCAAATAAAGCATCATCACCCACATCAAACGCACCATCAGCAACCATACCACCACCCACACCCACACCGATACCAATACCAATGCCAATACCAACGCCAATGCCAATACCAATACCAATACCAATAATTACTAAAGTAGATGCTGTTCTACAAGATCATCCTCCTGAATTAGATGAAGAAGATGATATAGTTTATAAATGTAAAAAAGATGCTTTTGCAAATACATCTAAATTTTTAAATACTACTAACAATAGCAATAGCAATAGCAATAGCAATAGCAATAGCAATAGCAATAGCAATAGCAATAGCAATAGCAATAGCAGTAGTAAAAATAATAATAATACGAATATAATTGAATTTATCAATAAATATAAAATACACTTATTGATTATTATTATAATAATTTTATGTATGCTAGGATTCTTAATAGTTAAATAATCATTAATAATTAATAAAAGAATAACAAAAACTAAACTAAAACTAAAACTAAACATAAACTAAAACTAAAACTAAAACTAAAACTAAACATAAACTAAAACTAAAACTAAACATAATAATATTAACATTATTAACAGCAACAGAAATCTCGACCCATACTATATCCTGATGGTGGTAATTTTTTACAAGCAGTCCAATTTACAGCTTTAATACATCTATTATATGCCCAATTTTTGGGGGTACCTCGAACTGATCTATCCTTATATTTTTTACATAATTCTTTATTTGTTTTACCATATTTTTCAAGTATGTTCTTATTGCGCAGTGCCCTTGATTGCTTATTATTTAATGAACTTGAAGAATTTTTTTTTGTTTTTAGAAAACTAAAAAAATTAATCATTTAGAAAATTGTATATTTTAAATAGCAACTTTATTTTTTATAAATTTTTAATATTTATTATTAAACAACATTTTAATAATTATTAATTTTTAATATTTAATATTTAAAATAATTTTTAATTATAATGTTTTATATCTGCCAGGATAATATTTAAAAAATTTATTCATTAGTCTTTAGTCTTAAATAATGGTTCTAAAAACTTATCATTAATCCATTGAAAATATGTTTTTGAAAATGCGTCTCTATTTTTATCGTGTTTAAATCCATATCCAGGACAGTTATTAATTTCTATTAATACAACTTCTAAATTATTTCTTATCATAACATCTAAGCCAAATATATGATATATATTTTGTTCGTTAGGATATATTAATTGTTTTTTATTTTGTTCTAATATTTTTCCGATAACATTACATACAGCAGTTATATTATCCCATAAATGTTTATATTCAGTTTTTGTATACTTAGCATCTATATCTAATGATGTTTGTAAATTCTGATTATTAAAATAATCTAGATACATATAATCATCTAATGTTGATTTAACGTGTGTATCGTGTGTATCCCTTGTAAAGGGTTTATTCATATTAAAATTATCTCTGGCAGTTAGTATTTTCCCATTATCCCATAAAAAAGATTTAAATATATAGTTTTTATCTGGTAAAAAACCAGGTGCATTTTTTGTAATTTTAACATTACCCTTAATATTTATTGTTATCATTAAATATAATCGTAAATGAAATTTCTTATTATGAAATAATAATGGATTTGTTATATATTCACTGGCAATTACGTCATTTGCGATAATTTTATTCATATAGTTTTTATGTGTCTTATAAAATAATATAGCAGAATTTAATGATGCGCGTGAATTTATATAAAGTATATTATTACCTCCAAAACTCTCGATAGGTCGTAATATATACCATTTAGGAAATTCATATTTATTAAATTCATTAATATTAAATGTTCGCGCAAGATTTGTTTTAGCAATTATTGGGTTAATTGCTGTAATATTTTTAATTAAATTATATTTATTTATTATATTAAACATTGTATTCATATTTGCAACATTTGATACATATTTATATTTATTATAAAACCTTTTATTAATATATCCATTAATATTAGATAAAAAAAAACAATCAGCATTAACTAAGTGTTCATTAAAATGTTGTAATTTAACATTTGGTTTAGTATCACAATATGTATTAAGTGGTATTTGTAATTTCTTAAATAATGTGGTATCCATTTTTTTAATAACATTTATTGCGTTTGTATCTGGCATTACACCTAAATTTTGTAAATGCGTTTCTAAATAATCATAAATTAATTCATCATTTTTATTATAACATTTAACAATATAATATTTATGTTGTGGTTGTTGTTGTTGTTGTTGTTGTGGTTGTTGTGTGTCGGGTTCATTTAAAAAATCTAATGTAATACTTTTATTATGTTTACTATGTTTACTATATTTGCTATGTTTTCTATGTTTGCTAAGTATTTGCGTTTTGTGTTTTGTATAGTGTGTTTTGTGTTTTTGAGTCTTACCCATAATATAATTAATATTGTATTATTAATTATATTGTATTGTATTGTATTGTATTATATTTATTATATATCTAGATAATTAATTATGTTATTATTTAATATTTATGCTTTGGCATTTATTTGTTAGTCTTTAGTCTTTATTCTTTAGTCTTTATTCTTTATTCTTAAATAATGGTTCTAGAAACTTATCATTAATCCATTGAAAATATGCTTTTGAAAATGCGTCTCTATTTTTATCGTGTTTAAATCCTGCACCGGGTTGTTCATTAACTTCTAATAATACAACATCTAAATTATTTCTTATCATAACATCTAAACCAAATATATAATATAGATTTTGTTCGTTAGGATATATTAATTGTTTTTTATTTTGTTCTAATATTGTTGATATAATATTGCATACCGCAGATATATTATCCCATAAATGGTTATATTCAGTTTGTGTAAATTTAGCATTTATATCTAATGATGTTTGTAAATTCTGATTATTAAAATAATCTAGATACATATAATCATCTAATGTTGATTTAACGTGAGTATCGTGCGTTTCCCTAGTAAATGGTTTATTCATATTAAAATTGTCCCTGGCAGTTAGTATTTTCCCATTATCCCATAAGAAAGATTTAAATATATAGTTAGCATCTTTAATATCATCCTTAATATTGCCCTTAATATTGCCCTTAATATTGCCCTTAATATTTATTGTTATCATTAAATATAATCGTAAATGAAATTTTTTATTATGAAATAATAATGGTTTGCTAATATATTCACTGGCAATTACATCATTATTATAATAGTTGCGGTCTTTATAATTTTTATGCGTATTATAAAATGCTATAGCATCATTTAATTCTTTTTGTGTATTAATATATCTTATATCATTACCACCAAAACTATCTATAGGCCGTAATATATACCATTTAGGAAATTCATATTTATTAAATTCATTAATCTTAAATGTTAAGGCAAGATTATTTTTAGCAATTATAGGGTTAATATCAGTAATATTTTTAACTAAATTATATTTATTTATTATATTAAAAATTGTACTCATATTCGCAATATTTGATACATATTTATAATAATTATAAAACCTTTTATTAATAGTATTATTAATACTAGATAGGAAAAAACAATCAGCATTAACTAATTGCTTATTAAATGGTAATAATCTAATATTATTATCATAATTACAATATGTATTAAGTGGTACACGCTTCTGTTTGAATAATGTGATATCCATTGATTTAATAGCATTTATTGATTTTGTATCTGGCATAACACCTAAATATTTTAAATGTGTTTCTAAATACTCATAATTTAATTCATCATCTTTATTATAACATTTAACAATATAATATTTGTGTAGTATGTGTTGATTTTTTTTAGTATTAGTATTATAATATGATTTCCTATGTGATTTCCTATGTGATTTCTTATATTTATGTTGGGTTGCTAGCATCTTTAAAAGTGTATGATTATGTGTTTTACCCATAATATAATTTATATTATATTATATTGTATTGTAATGTAATGTAATGTATTATTGTATAACTAGATAATTATATAAGCATAAAAAAATAAATAAAAAATGTAAAAAAAAATAATAAACAAACAATATAATTATATAACTTATCCGTTATATTCAAACCACCAATTATCATCTAGATATGGTGGTAATTCGCCTGTATCAATACAGTTATTTGTACTAGGACCCGCTTTTATGGTGCTAAAAATCTCATTAAAATCAATTGCGTATGAATAATAGCGTATATTTGATAAATATCCTTCAAATCCACCATACATATTTACCCAAAAATCATCATCATTTTGTTTAGGTATAGAACTTAGTTCTTTACGAATTTTAAGATATCCATTCACATACAAATCTAGATTTTTATTATTTAATATAATATTAATATATACCCATTTACGCAATGGTAAATTATCAATATCAGCATATTCTAATATATTTTCAACAGTATTCATATATACACGAATACTATTTTTATCTGGATGAAACCAAACACCTGGCGCCCTATTAGGATAACTTGACGAATTACCTTTATGAAATACGTGTTTCCATTCACCTTTTTTATAATCTACATTATCTAATAGAAACCAAAACCCATATGTAAATTGAATACCATCTTGGTTTTCAGATTTTTTAATTGGTATATAATTTATACTTGTAGGATCTTGACTAATTACAAGTGCGTGCTTAGCATTTTTAGTTGTATTAAGCAAATAAGGCATATTTGCATTTGTAAATAAATATTTTTGAATTAAATAATTACCAATATAATATACACATAATAACACAATTACTACAATAATTATTTTAACTATAATATACCATATAGATTCCTCAGGCGCAGTTTTAGGTTCAGGTGCATATACTACATTTGTTTTTGCATTATTTATTTGTTTTTTAGAGTCATTATTATTATAACTTATATTTTTATTACTGTTTTTAGTATTGTTTTTAGTATTGTTTTTAGTATTATTTTTAACATTATTGTTATTGTTATTGTTATCGTTGTTGTTATTATTGTTATTGTTATTGTTATTGTTATTGTTAGTAGCATTTTTTTTATTATTAATAATATCTGTCATTGGAGTTTTGCTATTTTGTGATGATATATTAGAAATGTCTTTACCTTTATCAATTAATTTTAATAGTTTTTGTTTATCAGCAGTTGATAATGTGTTTAGATTAGTTTTTTGTATAGTATTTAAATCATTATTAGATAATGATGATTTATTAGGATCATCTAATATTTTACGTATCTTACTATTATTACTACTATTATTTTTAATATTATTTGTAGGTGTGGGTGTTGATGTATTTAAATTTGGTTGCACAAGTGATATATTATTGTTAAATTTAGTTGCTGGTGCTGGACTATTTGTAGATGTAGATGTAGATGCAGGTTCAGGTGCAGATGCAGATTTATTATTATTATTATTATTATTATTATTATTATTATTATTATTATTATTATTATTATTTGGCGGTGGTGGTGCTAGTGTAGATACCTGGGATGATGGTGATTGCGTTGATATAGATTTTGAAGGGGTTAAAAGGGGTTTCGTATTATTTAACTGTGCAGTATTTTTGCCATTATTTGCTTTAGTATTTGCCATTATTTAATAACTGTATTTATTATATTATATTTACTATATTAATATATTAATATATTTTTTTAATAATATAATATTAATGTTTAAAATGTTTAAAATGTTTAAAATGTTTAAAATGTTTAAAATGTTTAAAATGTTTAAAATATCCTATATTATATTTACATTACATAAGAATATATAATAGAAATTACTATTAATAGTACTATTGAATACCATACCCAATTAGGTATCATTGAAAAAATACTATCAGTTGCGATCGGACCCGCATAATATAATTCTTGCGATTTATTTACAGTCATAGCAGTGTTTGAAAATGCAACTCTACTAATTTGCCCTGAAAATCCGCCATCAGGTGTTAAACTTACATCTAAATTACTAATTGCTGGATATCCTTTTAATACACAACTTGAACCTAATTGCCCATCAACATAAATATCTATAACTTGATTATAAACACTAACAATTACGTGCACCCATTTTTGTAGTGGTATCATTTTATATATACACGTGCCAATACTTGGATCTTTATTACTGTTTATATCAGTAATACATTTAATATTTGGTGTTGCATTAATTAAATCAGGATTATCGCGTTGAATGCTATTACCCAAATTACTTATGTATGTAAAGATTGTTGTTTTTAATAATGATATCATATTAATGCTTAAATTCTTTGTAGCATCGGGCATAGTATCACCATTAATTAATAATGTAGGGCATTTAGATGTCAATAATTTATTATTAATAGAGTTTTTTAATATCATAAATGTATCTGGATTTGATAATTCATTCTTATTTAAGGTATTATTCATTGCGTTTATTAGTTGTGCGTCAGTAATCATTTTATTTACTAAGCCTTTTAATTGTGAATCCATTGTTGGTGATAATTTGCCTACTAAATTATCAATCATAATATTACTACCACTACCGGATGACGCTTTCAAATCTGTAGTACTATCCACCATATTAAATAATATATCAAAAATACTATTAATAGTATTCATACTATTATCAGCAGTATCCTGTTTTTGTAAATATGTTATAATATCACATACATCAAGCAATACAGTTGCTACCGCGCTTGCGAAATTATCAGTATTTGTAAAATGTTCTATATATGTATTATTATCTGGGGTATTATTATCTGGGGTATTATTATCTGGGGTATTATTATCTGGGGTATTAGTATTAGTAGCTAATCCCAATGTATTACCTTTATTTTTACTGTTAAAATTTTCAATACGTAAGCGAGGGCACGATTTAATTTCATTACCTGATACTAAGTTAAAATATTCATTATTAAAGTTTTGTGATTCTACTGGAGCACTATTATCTGAAACTGTATGCATATTCGATTTATATAAAGAACCTAATTGCTCTACTGTTGCTAATGAATTATCGGGTTCAATACTACTACTACTACTACCATCACATCCACAATTAAAACCTTCTTTCATTCGTCGTGCTTGTTCGTTCATAATTGTCATATTATTATTTGATGTTGCTTGTAAAAATGCGTCGCCATCATTGTTATATTTAATAGTTTCATAATTAATATCATTACCTGATATTTTATCAAATACTGTATTATTACAATTTACTAAGTTTGTTGTTGTATTTTGTAAATCAAATTTTCCGTGTATATATCCTGTATCAATATCTTCATTTATATTATAAACTGTATTAGTATTGGTATTAGTATTAGTATTGGTATTTGTATCTTGAAATTGTGATATATCTTGAAATTGTGATTTGATGCCTGAACTAGAACCCTTTAAAATTGATGATGCTGAATTTGGGGATGCACCTTGTAATTTAAGTTTTACAATTAAATCATTATCATTTGCTCCTAGAACAATTTCAATATTTGGCGTGCCGGCATCACCCCTACGTAATACAACTTTTTCTTTACCATAATTATATGTATAATCTTGAATGTTTAACCACATACTAATACTATATTCATTACTATATTTTGAACTAGGGACAGCACCAGAACCAATCGCAAACTTGCTAGATGCATCCTTAACATCTTTCATAACATCTACAGTCATTGTTTGATCGATCGCTTTTCTTGTATATAAATTATATGCCCAATACGTTGCTGATAATACAACTAATATTACAACAACTAGCAATATAATACCAAATACACTACTACCACTATATCCCGATTCAACAGGCTTTATACCATAATTTGTATTATATTGTCTTGCATTATTATAACTAGTAGTTTTATTCATCTTATTTTATATTTATATTTATATTATATTAATATATTAATATATTATTTTGATATATTATTTTGCTATATTATTTTTAAGAATAAAAAAAATAAAAACATAAAAAACATAAAAAGCATAAAAAGCATAAAAAGCATAAAAAGCATAAAAAGCATAAAAACATAAAAAGCATAGTTGCTAGGAAGATATATAAGTAATATAGTTATAGTTCTTGTATTTCTGATGCCGTAATTGGATATGGTATTAATATAAGATTACGTATTTTTCCTAAAAAATTATTATTTTTTTTACCAATTGTAATATCACTGTTAATATCATATATAACGGGTAAGCTTGGTAAATATTGTATTGTGTTAATTTTACCATCAATATATAATTGAATTGTGCGCCCATTAATAATTAATATATATGTAGACCATTTTTGCTGTTTAATATTAGTAATTTTAATTTCATTGTATTGTGCATAAAATGGATTATTACGATATTTAATAATAATTGATAAATAATTTTTTTTAGGATGATAACCAATTTGTGGTGAATCATCCATATATATAATTGGTTTAATATTATTATAACTATGAGTCCAATTCGCATTACTATTATTATTAGGAATATACATGTCCCAACGGAAAGATAATCCATATCCTAATTTAGGCACATATAATGTGTCCCTGGTAGTTATAAATGTTTTAATTGGAAATGCTTCCTCATAATCATTATTAATAGTAGTTTCATCTGCTAACAATTTTATTTTATATTTTTGTATATTGCTAGTTGTATATAAATAAAAATAATATACTAATATAAATATAATTAAAATTACAAACATAATACATATATAAAATAATGTTGTATTCATTCTAGATAATTATGTATTAACTAATATGTTCTAGATAGTATTTATTTATTATTAATTAAGAAGTAATACTAAGAATTATAAATATAAATAAATTAATATCTAACTATTAATATAATAAACTTATAATTAACTTTATATATTATATTTATTATATATTTATTATATATTATATTTTATTTAATACATTGTATATTTTATTTAAAATGTATATTAATGTAAAATCAAATAATAGTGCAACAAATTTTTCTAATAAATTTGGTAATGGCGAATGGATTGTTTTATATTATGCTGATTGGTGTGGGCACTGTACTGCTATGAAACCCGAATGGAATAAATTTATAAAAAATATAAACACAAATACAAATAATAAATCGCAATTAAATACAGCATCAATTAATAGTGACTATATTAATGATTTAACACATAAACCAATTATAGAAGGTTATCCAACTATTACTATGTATAATAATGGCGTTGAAGTTGCTAAGTTTAATGATGAACGTAAATATGATAATATACGTAATTTTGCTATAGCAAATTCATCAATTAACCAACTAACTAATAAAAAACGTAAAATTATGAATAATATTGGTGTTAATAATGATATAAATAATGATATGCATACTGAAATGAATAACATTGGTGTTAATAATGATATGAATAACATTGGTCTTAATAATAATATGAATAATGATATGCATACTGAAATGAATACTGAAATGAATACTGATATAAATAATAATAAAATTATATTACTTAAGAATAATCTTAATATACCTATACCTAAAAAAAAAATAACTAAAAAAGCATTACCTAAAAAACAAAAAAAGCACAAAGCACATACTAAAGCACATACTAAAGCACGTACTAAATCACATACTAAATCAAATACTAAATCACATACTAAATCAAATACTAAATCAATTAAAAAAGTATTTGGTAAATTAATTAAATCATTTAGTACAATACGTAATGAAGCATCTAAAGATGTAAAAGTATTAAAATCTGTTAAGTATTAAATATTTTTTTTATATATTTTATATATTTTTATATGCAAATAATAATATACACTCATTTATTTGAGGATAAGCTCATTATATAGTTAAACAAATTATAATACTTTTACATCTTTAGATGTAAAATAAAATATGCTATTAAAATATAAATGGATTTTAGATAAAATGGAATTATGTAAAGCATATAAAAATATACATTCAAATATACAATGTAATAATAAAATTAAATATGGATGCTTTTGTGGTAAGCATAAAAATAGTATTAAACAAATTTGCATACCTAGCATATCTAGCATATCATCTAATTCAAAACTAGTTAAATATAATCTATATAAAATAGTATCACAATCCGCGATATATAATAATTTCTTACAACAAAGAACACAATATATACACTATTCGCAATCATCACAACATATAGAATTAATTGAATATATTGAAAATAATAAATTAGATTATTATCCAACCTCTAGGGTATTAGCATCGCTAGGATATTATAAATTAATTAATAATACATTATCAACTTTATTACCAAAAACAAAATCAATAGCAATACCAAAATATATATTAGTAAGTACGCATATGAATAAATTAATATCAATGTTTGAAACGTTAATTACAGCACATATAAACATAAAACAAATAATTAAAATACAAATTTGGATGCGTTGTAAAATAAAGCAAATACATTATAATATAATTAGATTACGAGGAACCGCATATTATAATCGTAGTTTATGTGTTAATGATACCGATTTTGTGTCTCTAGATGATATACAAAATAAAAGTGATATACCTGATAATAAATTTATTTCATTTATAGATAAAGATAATAGTAATTATATATATGGTTTTCATATTGATAATATATTTGAATTAATAGTTAAAACAGATGACAATTATTATGAACAGTTTATAAAACAACATTCTCAATACCCGCACCCGCAACAACAACAATACCCGCAATTTAATTTATGTTATAAGAAAATTATAAAAATGTTATATAAACATTATAATAAAATTACAATATATAATCCATATACACGTAATATATTAACTAGCACTACAAAATTAAATGTAATAACTTTATATATTCTAGAACTAGAACTTACAGGCATTAAAAAAAGTAAAGAACATAAAGACACTATCAACGAAGGTAATAAACTACATAATAACATCCTAGACACACACACCGAAACACACACAGACACATACATAGATATGCACACTATACCGCAACTAGATATTAAAATAATTGTACGTAATAAATGTTTTACAATATTTCAAAAAATAGATTTGCTAGGTTATTATACTGATATATTATGGTTATTAGACGAACAACCTATTAAATTAAAACTATTTTATAAGAAACTAGCAAATATATGGAATTATGAATTTGGATTAGATAGTATAACACAATATAATATATCTGGCACATTAAATTTATTTAATAATATTAATGAAATAGTAAATGCTAGATACAATAAATATATATTGCTAGATAAAATCCTAGATACAATTAATACACTAGTTGATACGGGAATAAATGACGGTTATAAAAATACAGGTTGTATATTAGTGTTATATGCTCTAGCATTTATTAATCACCGATGCATACTAGCAAATCCGTGGTTATCATAACGCATCTTCATAATGCATCTTCATAAATATTTGGATATTTTATATTTCTAATTTTCATAAATAAATCTTCATTAAGATGTGGTTGACATTCAAGAATATAATTTTCACATAATAAATAAGAGTCTTCATCACCTGAATTCATCCTCACATCTAAAATATATTCTACACAAAAATCTTCATCTAATATTTGCGTATGTAATAAAAATTTTGTATTCAAATGTTTTACATTTTCTATTAAATCTTTAATGCTATATGCATTTTTATTTTTCAATAAATCATTATTTGATATTAACATTTTATATACTTATTATACTTATTATACTTATTATTTTTTTTATATTTATTATTAATGCGTTTTTGGGATGCTTTTATGAAAAAGCATATTTCTGCGTTTTTGGGATGCTTTTATGAAAAAGCATATTAATGCGTTTTTGGGATGCTTTTATGAAAAAGCATATTTCTGCGTTTTTGGGATGCTTTTATGAAAAAGCATATTTCTGCGTTTTTGGGATGCTTTTATGAAAAAGCATATTATTAATGCCTCAACCTTAATATAATTTTATATAAAAACTTGTGTTGGGCGTTGTTATCATCTGGGATTGTTCTAGCAAAGCGATATGGATTTCTTAATACTAATTCTAATATTTTATTATCAATATAAGATGTTTTACTAACACTAGGAGTATTATTTAATTTGCTAGATACATATTCACTACATTTTTTAATAATATATTGCCTTTCAGACATATTCATTTTATGCTGGGTTTTACCTGTTAGTTCCCCTGCATTAAACATATCACGCAAACACTCTAATAAATGCTTATTACCATACCACGTTCTAAACATTTTAGGCGTTATATATGAATTGTATTTTTCTTGAAAATATGTTTGTATCTGGTCTGGTGTTATAAATACTAATGAATCATTATTAGTATCATTATTATTCGGTGTTGCGGTGTGCGCGCTGGATTTATCAAATCCTGTTCCTGCTATATATTTAAATAAATAGTCTTGTGTATTATTCTGGGAGCTAGTGCTAGTATTATGTTGTGCTTTCTGAGATAATATTTTAAGTAATTTTGCCATTAATGGATTAGTATCACTAAAACTATTTACTATATTTTTTTTACCTATAAATTCAATCTTAAAACTATCTGGTTTTTTAGTATCCCATAATATATGCTCTTTGCATAAGGTTGTTATACCATATGAATTATTCATTTTAGCATATAATTCATTACCAATACGAAAATGATATTTTCTAAGCATATATATAATTATAGGTATATAATCATCTGGGAGCACCCATTGCGAACTCTTCTTTTTAACTAATTCATTTAATAACGTATTATTATCTTTTTCAATTAAACTTATATTTTTACCTAATTCAATAATATCTTCATATTTACGGTCATTACGCTTTTTAGTATATTGTGTATTATAAATATATTGCCGGCGCCCGCGATTATCTGTGCCTATTGCTTGTATCTTATTATTTGATGATTTAGCAACAACAACATTTTTATATGCTGGGGGGATATAAATCGATGCTAATCTATCTATTAATCCTTTATCAGTAGCAACCTTATTATTAACTATATGAAATATTTTTTTTGTTGGTTTAGTGTTTGTTGTGGTGTTTGTTGTGTTGTTTGATGTGTTGTTTGTTGTGTTATTTGCCGTAAGTGTGCTTATGCTTGATGCATTATTTTGTATGTTATTATTGCGTTTTGTAATCCCACCATATAATCTTTTATATTCCCAAAATTGCCTTTTATTAAATGGAGCACTTGTATTTGTAGTTATTATTGCCATTGTAAATTAATAAATAATATCTAAATGATGATAAATATTATTACAAATTACTATTATACTTAATACATATATTATTAAAAATAATTAAAAATAATTAAAAATAATTAAAAAAATAGCAAATACAGTAAAAATAAACAAAACTTGATTTATAAAATATAATATATGTTTTATAAATCAATTTTTGTGTAAAAATGTCATATCGTCCTCCTTCATACTCAGACCAAGACGTCACACCTAAGTATGAGCCAAATGAGCATCACGATTTAGAAGGATTTCTCGAAGCTTACAGGCAAAAGCAAAACATTAAATTTATCAATGAGCAGAGAGAATGCGAAGTTAACAAAGATATACAAAATAAGAAGAACTCCCAAAACCAAAAATGTGTATGTTCAATTCAGTAGAAGTCTGTATTATTATTTAGATAGTAAAATTCATAATTCATTATGAATAGTTAATTGTTTACTTATTGTATGTAATATCCACTAGTCTAGTCTCAAAGAATGTTATAAGTGATATTCTGCTTTACAACATACTAAAAGTATTTTCAGTGAATGAATCTACTATATAATTATAGGTAGATGTAGAGGTAGTTATAAAATATAACATTTTTTTTATAATTATTTTTACTGTTTTTATTTGTTTTACTGTTTTTATTATTAAATATTATTAAATAATAAAAACAGTAAAACAAACAAAAATTGATTTATAAAATATAATATATGTTTTATTATTATTGTTATCATTATACATTGTAAAATGTCATTTTTTGATAAGAGTGAGACTAAAGTAATAATTGATTCTATGGCAAGCAAAGCTAAAGCAGAGCGTGAACAATCTAAAGATGCTATGAATGCAACATCATATTTACGTGTTATTCGCCTTGGACAACCGCCTGATTACACAATGATATCAGGACTGATGGTCGTATTCATTAGTATGTGTATTACGTTTTCATCTGATATTCGTGAAAGCATATTACCCCCGATAAAATTAGGGTCGCAATCAGAACATATACGATGCCAATCACACAGAATACCTATAGAAACTACAAGAGGTGATGGTTCGTGTGGTTTTAGAGCACTATTATCTACAATATTAAATACTATTTATAATATTATTATTCCAAAAGACTATTCTGATTTTTACAAACGTATAATAGATTTAAAATTAATATATATTAATTTTATTAAACTGTTATTCACTACTGGAAAAATATCTGAGCGTGAGTATTTAGTACATTGTCATTTCGATAATCAGATTTACAGAAACTTTGAAGTCTATTGCGATGCGTTATTAGAATATGATTATATGTTATCTGAATATGAATTACAATATTTTATAAATATGATAAGCACTGCATATCCACAATTTTCATATGTAAATTTCATAATTTGCACTGCTAAAGCAACAAATAATGAGCCTGTGTTATGCACAATTACTAATGACGCTTGTTATAATATTATTGAATTTGATCCTTATATACGGTCAACATATCCTACAATCATATTGTATAACGGGCATTTTTCACAAGTTATTGCGAATATAGTAATGCCTGACTTACTGGATAATATTAAAAAAGGTTATGTATATATTAATAATTAAATGCAATGTAATAGTATTATAAGTAAGTATAAGTAAGTATAAGTAAGTATAAGTAAGTATAAATAAGTATAAATAAGTATAAATAAGTATAAGTAAGTATTGCGCTTTTAATTTTTATTTTTATTTTTTTATTAACATATTATGTTTATTACATTATTAATATATTATGTTTATTTCATTATTTAACATATAATTATAATATCAAGTAAATACACAAAATAAATATATATTAAAACTATAAATAAAAAATAAATAAATATATATTACAAAATATAAACTATTAATTATTTGTATTATAAATTAGTTATTAGATATTACAAAAATATTAAAGTATATTATATTTTAAATGAATAAAAATATTAAGCCTAATCCTAATCCTAATCCTAATCCTAATCCTAATCCTAATCCTAATGCAAATATATCAATATGTAATTCAATAAAAACATTAATAATAAATAAAATTATTATAAGAAATCTAAATCCGAACGAATTAGAAAATAAGTTTATATTTATCGGGCATCGTGAAAATAATATTATTACTATTTTAAATAAATTAGCACAAAAAAAAACACTTAATAAAACAGATACAGAACAATTAGAACTAGTAATACCTAAATATACTATAAAATTTGGTAATATACAAGATTATAATATTTATTTTATTTATCATTATCTAGAAGAGCAATTAAGTATTAATCACGCATTATGTATTATTTATGAAACAATAAAACACAAATTAGGTGTTGCGTTAGGCAATAAGATTTATAATTATTTACCACATAATTTATTAATATATAAATATTCATCAGTAATTGATTATAAGAATTATATAAATTTACTAAATTATATATTTGAGAAATCATCTAGACTAAACAACGAACAATTTTTTAATAAATTATATAAATTTACATTTTATACAAAGCAACAAATCCAACAAAAAATCATTGAGTTATTACCACTAAAATATAAAAATTCTAAGCATTCTAAGCAAAAAAAATCATCGCCTAATGCAAAAGCAGATAATACCATTACAATTGAATTTATTAATAGAGAGTTTTATAATTATGAAGATATGTTAAATAATGAGGAAATGTATCACTTAATTTTAGCTATACCCAGTATTATAACATCTAAATCTAATTACATCATAGATAGCAAACAATATACTTATTATGGATATAATAATATTGATTATATAATAAATATATTACGTAATAAAACGCAAGCAACTAATACTATACAAAATATAAATTTTATTATAGAACAATCATTAATATTTGATAATACGAATAATGATAATAATTTAGCATTTTATAATAAAACAGTTAATAATGAGTATTTTATTATTTCATATAATGATATGCAAAATAAATTGCAAAATAAATTGCAAAATAAATCATATACGTTTGATAATGCAAATGCAATGTTAGAATTTTATTTCCCACGCACATACACCGCATTAAAATTAGACAATCCACACACATATAATGAAGATGTTAATATAGCAAATACATCACTATATAATAGTTTGCATTTACAATTTGTAAATAAAACTATTTATAATGATACTATTTTAAATATATCAAATTGTTTATGTCATAATTTAGTTTTTGATTCATTAAGTGATAATGTTAATATTAAATATAATTTGAAAAATATTTATAATAATATTGCAACAAAAACTATATTACCAGTTATTAAATATTATTCACATAATGAGGAATATAGTAAAATTAATAAACAATTTATGTTAAATAATACGTATGTAGATTTAATTAAATTACTAGTTAATAATGCTTATATTAATAATTATATGAATAATATGAATTCTATAAATGCTATAAATAATATGAATGCTATTAATGATACGAATGTTGTTAACGATATTAATATGCATACATTAGCAAATATAAATTTACGTGAATATATTGAATTTAAATGGCGGATTATTGATGATAAAAAACAAGTAATAATATTAACAATACATTTTTTTAGTAATGGTTATACACGTGTATATTTTACAAATGATAAAGTTATTCCAATAAATAATAAATTATTAGAATATTTAAGTTTAGTACAACATACTATTAAATATATTAAAAAACTAATAAGTGCAACTCATATTATTTTACCAAATATTACAAATATATTTAATGAAAATACGCATCGTATTAATTATTCATCTATAATAAATAGTAATATTATTATAAATGCGATTCTTGATATAACTAAATTACAAACTATGAATGAAAATTTACAATACAATAATAAATTAAATATACAATTATTTATAAAACGTATTAAAAAATATTGTAATAATACGCATCATTTTCTTGTAAATAATACTATAGGTGATAACACATTAACAATATTTTATAAACAAGTAAATAAATTTTATAGTGATGCAAATATTAATAATTTCTTATCAGTTAGTCTTAAAAAATTAGGTGATAAACCATCACAAACTGATATTGATAATTTATTTAAAATGTGTAGATATATTTTTTTAATTAATAATGATAAAATTAAATTACTATATGATAATATTAAAAAGGCATCTATATTAACAACAGAAAAAGGTTCATTATTATATGCTAGTGAGTTTGATGTTAAGATTAATAATGATGGAACACTTAATATTACATTTGAAAATATTGATAAATATTATTCTGTTAAAGTGATTTTATTTTATTTTAAAATGCTATTATCAAATATTGCTAATGATATTATTATAGGGAAAATAGAAAATCAAAATATTACACAATCTAAAAATGCTAATGCAAATGCATCTGCATCTGCATCTGCATATGAATCTGAATCTGAGTCAGCACCATTCGCAAAATCTATAACTGATAGTAATTCAAATTCAAAATCAAATTCAAATAAAGCGGGCAAAACGGGCAAAACGGGCAAAACGGGCAAAACGGGCAAAACGGGCAACCCAGATAAATTATATATAGGGGTCGATAAGAATACTGATATAGATATGGATATGGATATGGATTTGGATTTGGATTTAGATTTAGGATTAGGATTAGATTTATCTGCACCAGGTGGTTTGCAAGCTACAAATAATGGAAATAAAGATAATTATTTAGATGATTTAAGTAAATTAATACAATTTGATATATCAAAAGATGTATCCGATAAAAATAAATATGATGAATCAAGCGTTGCAACACAAAATTCAGATATTCAGAGTGGTGTTAATACTAATATTGATTCGTCAGACTATAAGCATTTAGAATTTAATAAAATAGTTGGTAAGAATAAAAAATTAAGTTTTACTAAATATATGAATGATATGCGTAATATTTATGATAAACAATTATTTAATCCTGATTCACTTAGTAATATTAAATATAATTATAATCGTGATTGCCAAACGGCAGCTATGAAACAACCTTATATTGTATCTAAAAAAGATATAGAAAATTATGATGACCCAGAAGCATTTAATGGATATATGAAATATAGGGGTAATTATTATATATGCCCGCGTATTTGGGATTATAAAGCAAATAAACCTATATCAGCTAAAAAATTTATTGCAAATGGGTTAAAAAGTCCGTATTCAAATGGTATAGCAATTCCGCCAGAACAGCGTAAAGAAATTGAATTAGATAATAAATATACTGTAATTATACGTAAATCAACAAACCGTGAAGTATGGGATGACCCTAAAAAGCATAAGAATTGGCCATCAATATTAAAGCAAACTGAGAAAGAAGCATATCCATATTTAATGTCTCCGCCATCAGATCATCCACAGAAATTATGTGTGCCGTGCTGCGGTTCTAAAAAACCCGATGATTTTGACCCTCTTAAACAGGAAATACAACGTATTTTTAGACCTCAAGGGGATGCAATTTGTATTAAACATTTATTTGATGAAAACTCAAATGCGCCATTAGATAATAGTAAAAATTTAAATGCACTTAATGCACAACCTCGACTATTAATGTGTTCAAATACAATTGATTTATTATATATAACAAATGAAACATCTGATTTAGAAAAATGCCGTATAGGGTTATTACCTACAAACTTAGATACATTATTAAATAATCAGCAATCATTATTTCTTAAAAATCATAATCAATTACTAGATAATAGTAATGTTTTTTTACGTATAGGTGTTGATAATAATAAACAAGATAATATTTTAAATACATTTGCAGTTATTCATAAAATGACGTTAGAAGGATTTAAAAAGTTAATCCAGGATAAACTAACACCAGATGTATTTATAACATTAAATAACGGTGAATTAATCGATATTTATTCATCAAATAATATACTACCAAATACACAAATTGAATACAATAGATTTACAGAGTTTATGAAGAATTACATATTATTCTTTAATATTCTTGATATTGATTATGCAATTTTAGAAAAATTACACTATAAGGATATTACATTTCTAAACTACAGTATAGGGGAAAATACTAAATTTATGAATTATGTCGAAAATGCTGTAAAAGAATCTAGCAAACACCCATCTAGCAAACACCCATCTAGCAAACACCCATCTAGCACACACCTATCTAGCAAACACCCATCTAGCACACACCTATCTAGCACACACCTATCTAGCAAACACCTATCTAGCAAACACCCATCTAGCAAACATAATAAAACAGACCAAGAACAAGTTCCAGAGCAAGACAACATTGACTTTACAATTCTTGATGAGTTGTATAATTTAAAAAAAATTATAATTGCTTATAAAATATACAGCGCATTTTATAATTTTATAGGACATATATTAAATACAAATGAATATAAAGATTATACACATTTTATAGATTTATTTTCAAAACCAATTGAATGGTTAAATAAAGATGGTAATAATATTTTAATTTTTAATAAAGATGCGTCGCAAATGATATGTAATCCATTTAATACTGCCGAGGACTCATATGCTAAATTTATTATTTTAATTAAGTATAGTAATTTTCATTTTGTTCCTGTTATATATATTAATAATACAAATAAACTATTACCGTGGCAAGGAATATTTAAATTAGATACAATTAATATTAGTAGTTTATCATATGTTTACTTTGAAAATAAAATAATTAATAAACAATTATTAGAATTAACACATCAACGCTCAGATGCAATAATTAAATTATTATCAATTCATAAAAATATATGTAAGTATAAATATAACCAACAAACACACGATTTACTATCAGAATTATATACTAATAATATTATACCTATAGCACAAATTGCATTTACAACAACTCAAGTTGAATTTATAAAATTAGACAATGTATTTAATAATATTTTAATTCCAATTTATCCGACATCAATAATCGCAAAGCATTTTACAACAAAATTTAAATTGCTTACCGTTCAAGATATGGTACCCATTGAAACATATATTTATATGTGTAATATTATTAATACAAATGCAAATACAGATATACTAGTTAAACATAAGCAAAAACACAATAGTAATCCTAGTAAGCCAATACTCGATGATAGTAAAAATGATAATAAAACTGATAGTAAAACTGATAACTTAGATGAAAATAGTAATCTAGAGGCAAATAGTAAATCTGATAATCTAGAGGAAAATAGTAATCTAGATAATCTAGATAATCTAGATGAGGATAATAATAATAAATTACAAATTGTAAAGAAACAATTATTACATTTAAATTATAAAATTTCTAAAATATATTATGATGAATTAACAAATACATTAATAAGCATTCAATTTATGAATAATTTAGTTGTACCAGTACATCCAGAACCATATAATATAACTAAAAAAAATGCAATAATTAAATTAATGATTAGTAATAATCAATTAACATCAATTACAGATACGCGTATACACACATTATTTAGACCATCATATTTTGATTTTCAATTAGAAATAAGTCCTAAAACTGATATATTAAATATAAGCAATGTTATATATAAAGATTTTATTTATAATTATTTTAAATATGATTTTAGTCGTTTAATACAAGATACTAATTTTAAGTTATATAAGACAAAAATAGCATCGCTGTTAACGTGTAATTCTAATACAGGTTCGTGTTCGCCATTAGTATTAGAATTACAAGATACAATTGACTCTATTACTATTATTATTATGAAAATAATGAAACAACGAATATTATATAGTATTCCATATGATAATAAACATAAAAATATACTTACAAAAAAAGCACTCATTCTGAAAAACGTGAATAAAGGCGGGGGCAATAAATATAATAAAGCATTCAATAGTATTGCGGGTAGTGATAGTGGTAGTGGTAGTGATAGTGGTAGTGGTAGTGGTAGTGATAGTGATAATGACAATATTGTTTTACCTTTATCATTATCTTTAAAAAATGCATATCCTGTAAGACAGAATATTATTAAATTAAAAACGTGTAGTTTAACCCAAAAAAATAATAAAAGCAATGATACATACAATGATACACACAGTGATAAATATAATAATAAGTGTGAAGGTATATTTTGTAAATTTAATGAAAATACGAAACAATGCTATTTAGATATGAATGATACCCAATTAGAGTATTTTGCGTATTTATTGGCAAATGACCTTATAAATAATAAGTTGGAAACACAGGATATATTATCAGGCGCATTTATTCCAGAATATAATATGAAAAATAAAATATTTAGAAATCCAGATGAAATTATAATTAATACAAATGAATTAGCAAGCATTATAGAAAATGGCATCTATTCGAAATATAAAAAAAATATTATATTAAGCGAATATATGAATGCAGATCACGAACATATAATGAATAATAATGATTTACAAGTATTATCATCTATTGATACTACAAAATTATCAAAAATATATAATACAATTATTAATGATGTTGTTGATTTAAGTCTAAAAAACATTTTTATAGATGAAAAAATATTTCCAACACCATTTAATAAAGATGGTATTTATGATAATAATAGTTATATTGGTGAATGTAAATTTCCATTTTTTGATAAAAATCGTAAAAAATTTACATATCAATGTATTCCTCGTTCTAATGGTTTAGTATGCCCTACATATGTTGATATGCAAAGAAAACCCGATAAATGGGGTTATTGTCCTGAAAATATATATGAAACACGAAAACAGAAGAAATTTGTTGATATTGAAACAGTAGGCGATAATAAAAAATTTTATGAAGGTAAATGCTTATTCCCACATATATACACCGATCCAAACGCACATAAAGCAGATACTAACATTAATAATCCAGCAATACCTACACCCACACACTTACCTACACATTCACCATCACCAACAGCAACAGCAATATATAAACTAAAATATGATTGTATTGATAGTAATGATAAGGATAATAAGGATAATAAGGATAATAAGGATAATAAGGATAATAACGGTTCATATTTATGGTGCCCTTTAAAATATAGATTGAATAATAAAAATATGAATTTACCAAATAGTAATAATATATCAAATAAAACTATTAAAAATAATATAAATGAATTATCATCTAGCACATCAAAAACTAAAAAGAAATTTACAGTTGATACTAATAATAATATATTATTGCGCGCTGCGACACAAGTTGATAAAGTGCAAATAAATAAATGGTATAATGAAAAATTACAATTACATAATCTTTTATCAAAAAAATATTCTAAAGGTTATTGCCAACCTCCAAAACAAATTATCGATATTAAAAAACAAAATAAAGGTAATATTGTAAATGCAAGTCCTCCAGATACTAAACTAATAAATAATAACAACATTGACGATACAGATGATAAACCCCTAAAAGCGGATACAGATGATAAACCCCTAGAAGCGGATACAGATGATAACGACACTGATAGCGATAATAATAATGATGAAATAACAATTGATAATTATATTCCTAATAAATGTAATGCAAATTTAACACAATCTAAAGGTGGATATACAAAAAATCAATTATATAAATTTGGCACAAAACACTTAAAAATCCCATATACGCAATTATTAAAAAATGCAAATATAAATAGTAATATTAAACATAATAAAAATATATTGTGTAAAATAATTAATAATAAATTTAGAGAAATTAAAACACACGGCAATATTACTGATGATATGAAAGCAAAAGCCTATTCCGATAGTGGTAAAAATATAAAAGATTGTAGTGAAGGTGAAAGCAAAGGGGGATTACCTTATATAGCACTTAAGGAATTAGCAATAAATTATTATAATTTAACGGAAGCACAAATATCGTCAATGAGTAAAACTGATATTTGCATTCATATACAAAATGTTATAAATGAAATAAATAAAAAAAAAAATTCAAATAAACAACATTTAAATGCAGGTAATGCACTTAAAGCAAACGCGCAATATGGCACACATACACTTAATAAACCTAATAACTATAATGCAACTGGTAATACAACTGATAATACACCTGATAATACACCTGATAATAAATATAATATGATATATCCAAGTGATATTAATTTATGTTTAATGACACCAATAAGAGGCGGTTTATCATATTCTGATATTAAAGACATAGCAACTAATAATTTTGGTATAGATACAGAGCACAAAGTAAAATCACAATTATGTAAAGAAATACAAGATAAATTAAATGCATATCATACTAATACTAATACTAATACTAATATTAATAATGATACTAATAATGATACTAATATTAATAATGATACTAATATTAATAATGATACTGATATCAATACCGATAAAATCAATATTGATGATGAATTAGATAATAAATTATATGATAATATACACGATATAATAGATGATTCAATCGATAATATAATAGATGACAATAATTTTTTTGATACATTTGATAATAATAACGCAGATAATGCAGATTAAACTATTGATAATGCAACTATATACAATAAATAATATACAATACAACTATATACAATAAATAATATACAATATAAATATAAAATTGATTTATATTGTTATATACATTTATGTATTATTTCTTATAGAAAGATAAAATGGCAGACATCTCACACGCTGACGATTTTAGAGTTCAAACTAGACGTAATGTTGATAAAGTGCAATCACAAGTACATAAAATGTGGGATATTATCGCACAACGTCCTAGTGATTTTGATATGCAGGTAATAGATGCATTAAAATCAACAATTACTATAGATAATAATAATCAGCAACCAACATATACGTGTTATGGAGAAGACTTGTATTTTAAAAATATACGTGATAAATTAATTAAATATAATTTATTACTAAATGATACTAATACTAATGATAAACATATTAACGATAAACATATTAACGATAAACATATTAACGATAAACATATTAAAGATAAACATATTAAAGATAAACATAACCCTACTAAAGATAACCCTACTAAAGATAAAACTATAATAAGTAAATCAAAAGCAGATATTATTCGTGAGGCGTCAACTATACAAAAATTAGAAGAACGGATACTAATTATTATTAAATCATTTAATTTAGTAAATTTTACAATACCATCTGAAACTGTAATAACATCTAATATTTTAGAAATTAGAGCATTAGGTTTTATATATTTGTGTTGGTTTGTATATACACATAAAGATAAATATAGTGATAAAAAAATACCATTTAGTATTATTGTATCATTACAGCGTTTTATTAATATTATAGCAACAGCAACCGCACAGCAACAGCAACCAGATTTATATTGTGGTAATAATGCTATGAATATGCTATATACAATAAATATAAGTAAAACATTAGTAGCAGATTTAAAACATATTGAAACTAAATTAATAAAATTATATGCTTTTAATGGTATTACTTTATATGAACAGGCGAGTGAGTTAATATTAGGCAGTCCGTATGATAAATATTTACCGCGTAAAGCAATTGACCCATTCAACCATCAAAAAAAGATATCTGATATATTAATGAATATTGAAATGCTTAAATCGGGGTTTATGATGTTTTATAGAACAATGACAAATTCGGGTAAAACATCAACTATTATTAATATGGTAATGGCAGTCCAGGAATTGCGTAAAAAATACCCATCCGTTTTTGGTAATTTACAAGTTATAGCAACTTGTGATGTACAACCCGTTATAATGCGTTGGGGTCAATTATTGTATCACGCGGGATTTCCTTTTGCTATTGGTGCTAAACGTATGTATCCTACGAATCCAGAGTTAATTAAGAAGATTAAAATAAAAGCACAGCGGGAGATGAACCACGATTTGGATTGTGTTGATCCTTATATGCGGTTTTCAAATAGTGATGCGTGTACAACCGATTTATCTAACAGATTAGCAATAATATGTCCTACTGAGATTGCTTTAAAAATATTAGCAAATGCTAAAGGCGCGCCAACACGTTTTATATTATTATATGATGAACCAACAATTTGTGCCAGGGATGAAAAATCTGAGCAATTGCGAACGAATATGTCAGTATTTAAAAATGCTCCTAAATGGTCGATATTTTCAAGCGCGACGTTGCCTTTACCTGCTGATGCTACATCACAACCATTTATTCAACATCATAAAACTAAATTTCCAACTGCTGAATTTATTGATAATTACAGTACTGAAATTTATGGTTGTTGTAATGTGCAAACATTTGATGGAACAATGATTGTGCCACATTTAGGATGTGAAACACGTGCTGAATTAGTAAATGCGATTTCACATATTGAAACAAACCCATTTTTAGGCAAACTATATACTCCTACATCTATTAAATTATTATATGATGAAGCACAAGAAGTAGGGAATAAGAATATCCCATTTATGAGTAAATTACCTAATATTACAGAAATCTTTAGCAAAGTTTCTAATTTATATCCAGATAATATTCGTAAAGTTGCGTTAGACATTTTACGAGCAATCACATTATTAGATGATAAACGCATAAAATATATATGTAGTATGGAATATGAAGATGAAGATGAAGATGATGAAGAAGATGAAGAAGAAGATGAAGAAGATAATGATGAAGAAGATGATGAAGAAACATCTAGGGATGCTAGAGATATATTCAATAATGCGTTTTCTATAGATGCGTTTACTGATGCGTTTTTTAATGTGTTAGAAGATACTGATGACTCTACACTCTTTAAGCATTTAGGCACATCTGATGCGCATAAATATCCTTACTTAAATTTAATTGCATCTACAACACCTATAGAATTTATGAAAACTAACTATGATGAATTAGTTATTGATATTAAAAAAAATATTGGCGGATCATTATCTAAATTAGAAAGTGAATATGAAAAAAAAATTAACAAATGGCAAGAACAATATGATGGGTTAGAAAAAACATATAAAAACCTAGATGAGTTATCCAGAGAACAGAGCAATTTAAATGATTGTAAACCACAAATGGTATTTCCTGCTGAATGCCAAATAAATACAAAACAGCATTATGATAAGTATAAGCATGCTATTAATGATAAAGATAAAGCTAGAGCTAAAGCTAAAGAATTAAAACCTACTAATACTAATACTAATATTAATTATCGTAATCCGAATAGTTTAACTAATCACAAGGATTTTGATATTAATGATTTTCATATTACTGATGATATGAAACTGCAATTATTATCTGGGGTATGTTGTTATACCCCCCCTGATGCTAGTAGCGATATTGATCCGTCATATCTAGATAGTGCTTTGGAATTAACAAGTAAAAAACAAGTTGAAACTATAATCGCAGATAACAGTATTTGCTATGGAACTGATTATCCGATTGGTGGTATAATAATAACTAAAGAGTTTAGTGATAAAAATACATTAAATACTATATATCAATTAATGTCGCGTGCTGGTAGAGGTCGTAAATCAAATAGTGCAGAAATTCATATTGATATGACGTGTGCTAAGCAAATATTAGATACTATTAAACAAGGGCACACTAATGTATCCCTGGAGGTTGTTAATATGTGTAATGTATTTAATAGTTTGCTTAACTAGATAGGTTGCTTAACTATATAGTTTGCTTAACTAGATAGTTTGCTTAATTAGATTACTTATAATATTTTTAATTATATTTACTTATATATTATTACATTTACTTATATATATATTTTTATTTTTTTATTATTTATAAGTTTATTAGGATTACTAGTAAGTTTATTAGTATTATTAATATTATTACTATTAATTATATTATCCTAGAGGAATAAAATTTAATATGCTAGGACTAATTATTTAGTATTTATTAATAAGTTTATTAGGATTACTAGTAATTATATTAGTATTATTAATTATATCATCCTAGAGGATTAAAAGTTAATCTGCTAGGACTAATTATTTAGTATTTATTAATAAGTTTATTAGTATTACTAGTAATTATATCAGTATTATTAATTATATTATCCTAGAGGACTAAAATTTAATCTGCTAGGCCTAATTATTTAGTATTTATTAATAAGTTTATTAGGATTACTAGTAATTATATTAGTATTATTAATTATATTATCCTAGAGGATTAAAATTTAATCTGCTAGGACTAATTATTTAGTATTTATTAATAAGTTTATTAGGATTACTAGTAATTATATTAGTATTATTAATTATATTATCCTAGAGGATTAAAATTTAATCTGCTAGGACTAATTATTTATTATTTATATTTTTAATTACATTTATTTATATATATTATATTATATTTTTTTATTTTTTTTTTACTAACTGCTAGAAACAATTTATTACACAACACAAATATAATATTAATAATATTAACAATTAAAAACAATAATTAAAAACAATAATTAAAAACAATAATTACAAACAATAATTAAAAACAATATGCTAGATAATGCATATTTACAAAAGTAGCGATTTTTGTGCCCAGAATTCCGGATTAGTTGATTTATTCATATATGCTTTTTTACATCTAACAGCATAATCATAATCACGGACAACTAATCGCGTATCAACACCAGATCGTCGCCACGCGGGATCAACACTTTCTTGTATAATGTGTTGTTCATTTTGTATATTTTCCGATAAATGTTTAACTAAAGGCGTAAAATAGTTAGGTATAGTAATACCAGATAATGTATTACAACTACGTTTAGTTTTTGTATCCTCAGCAAATTTAAGTTGACTTTCTTCATCAGGTTTTAAATAACCTCTACCCATATAAGGGATTGTTTTATAAGGTCGTGTTAATAGGGTTTGCTTACAATGCGGATATTTTTTAGTTAAACCCCATCGCATTTTGCTACCTTCATCTACTACACACGCTTGTTCGGTTCCATATCCGTGTTTATATGTCATACATACATTATCTGTTGCGGTTTTAACAGTTTGCGGGATTAAACATTCACAATCATAAAAATTTGTCACACCATAATTACCAGGACCAATACTTTGACGAGTATCAATATCAACAAAACATTTATCATCATACATATTTGATTTATAATTTACATTTAAGCGCTTACTACCATCAAAATTAATACAATTTCTTTCTGATTGTAAAACCTGATTATATTTATCATAATTTAATTCATTTGAACTCATTGTATATATTATTTATTATTTATTAATTATATTTTAATTATATTATATTTTAATTATATTTTAATTATATTATATTTTAATTATATTTTATTTTACTTATATTTTCTTATTTATTAATATTTTCTTATTTATTAATATTTTTTAATTTATAATTAATTTTAATTACTACAAAATTAAAATATTTGTTAATATTAATAATAACTATTAATAAAATACTTTTTACAAAAATGCATACTAAGAAAATGCCTTCTAAGAAAATGCATACTAAGAAATCTGTTTCTAAGCATACTAGCAGTACTGCTAAAGCATCTGCTAATTCTTCGCCTATGAACACATCACATAGCGTCGAATACTGCGGTGTGTGTCGTGATAAAGTTAAAGTTTCAAATATTACATTTGTTGATTTAAAAGTTAAAAATGGGACTATAAGAAAACGTATGGCTTATATGTGTGTAAATAAAGGTCATAAATGGGGTAAATTTGTTTCTAGTAAAAGCAAAACTGTTGGTAATAGCAATAACAAAAAAATGGTACATACAGGTGGTAGTGGTGAACTTGCACCTGAACCTGAACCTGAACTAAATTATGGTGATACAGGTTATACTACGTCAGCAGAAGTACAAGCACAAAAAAAAAAACAAGCAGAAGCACACAAACTCGCACAACAACTCGAAATTCCAGATGTTGGCTCCCTAGAAATGAGTCATAAAGAGCTCGATGAAAGCAGTGAAGAACTCAATAAACAACCACCAAAACAACAACCACCATTAGGAATCAATCGTAAACAACTTTTTAGAACAGCATTTAGAGGCAAGCAACCACAACACCCCGCACAGAAGCCGTAACTAACCCTAATCACTAATAAACTGATTTAGTAAACCATAATTACCCATAAGCAATATAACTCATATAACACGTAAATAAGTTTTTTTTCAACATATAATAATTTTTTCAACATATATTTTAATATTTATATACATATACATTTTTTGGTATTTTTGTTTTAGCAATTGTAAAGATTTTAAATACGGGCATATTTAATACGTCTAATGGTATTGCATTATGACAATTATGTGCTATATCAATATACAATTGAAAAGAATCTTCATCATAGCATACCGAATTATTATAATCATCTTTAGTAATAGTTTCAATAAATTCTTTAACCTTAGGAAAATTCTCTAAATATTGAATTATTGATTCTCCTAACCTAACTAAATCAAAACTAGGATTGGGTTTATTCACGCAATTATCTAGTGTTCCATCATCGGGGTAATCATATTGTCCACACGCATCGCCATCATCTTTAAACTGATCGCTAAATATCCATTTAGAACCCAATAAAAATGTGCCCCGAGCGAAATCAATAATTTTTGTAATCCTGCCAAATGTCGGGATTTTATAATATACATCATTAATTTGAAAATATAAATATCTTAACGGGGTTTCCTTAAACATAATATTACTAGAATGTAAATCATTATGGACGAACATAAAATATTTTTGTGCTATAGATAATCCAAAAGCAATTTGAAAAAAAATTGCAAACCATTCAGTTTCTGTTATATCATATCCATCATCTAATAATGTGTCTAATGTATAATCTAATTTTTCCATTAAACAAATACTTACTGGCATATCAGCACATTTAATAAAATATAAATTATTTTTTTTATTAAAGTCGGAAAATGATAAATTATCAGGTTCAACATCACTTAGTTCTTCAATAAATAATTCATCATTTTCGTCTTCTTCATCTTCATCTTCATCTTCATCATCTAAGTTTTCGTCTTCTTCATCTGCGTTTGCTTCATATCCATCTGCATTGCCTTCGTCTTCATCTGCGGTGCATTCTTCTTCATCAGATTTATATAGACCTTCATCAATATAGTTATCATCATCTTTAATATCACAATCAATATTAAATGTATTGCTATTATTGCCACCTGTTTGCAAATCATCATTAATATCATCATTAATATCATCTTTAATATCATCATTAATATCATCTTTAATATCATCATTAATATCATCTTTAATATCATCTTTAATATCATCATTAATATCATATATTAAATCATCATCGTTTAATTCCTTAATAAAATTAATATCATTTTGTGTATTATCTAAAATTGCATCTAAGCTTGTAGTTTCTAATGCTAAATTACTATCAACCTTATCAGATTTATCAGACTTATCAGACTTTTGCGATATATTATTATTATTAAATGTATTATTTGATGAACAACTTGATACAGATTTATTAGTTTCACTATTATTATTGCTATTATAATAATTCTTATTATTATTATCATCTTCGTCATCATCATTACCTTGAACTATTAATAAATCAAAATCAGTTTCAATACGATTTCTAAACCATTTATTACGTGATAAATCATCATATTCATCTGTAATATTATGATGAAAATTAGGATCATCACCAATAACACACCCATAATAATATGGAAAAGTAGGGCATTTTCCGGTTTCAACTAATTTATTACCTAAATATAAAAATATTGATTCAACATATCCACAATTATTAGTATCATTTATTTTATCATTTGTTCTATTTATAACATTACTATTTAATTTCTTATTACGTATTCTACTAGGTATAATATATTCATCACGCATTATTTTAATCGGTTCTAGCAATGCTGTTTTTTTAATATGGATTATTTCTTCTGTAATGATTTTTTTACCTGTTTGCGGATTTACTCTTTCTATTAAAGCATTTGCCATAAACGTATTATTAACTGCATCATCAACCTGATTATCATTTTCTAAAGGATTATTTAACTTTTCATTATTTGTATCACTAGTTTTATTAATAGTTTCATCAAAGTTAGATGTAGTATTAAATATATCATTAATAATATCAATATTATTATCACTAGCACTATTATTGCGCTCTGCATTGATGTCAGTATTGTGTTCAGCATTGCGTTCTGCATTGCGTTCTGCATTGCTTTCAGCATTGCTTTCAGCAATGCTTTCAGCAATGTAAGTACATCCTGATAAATCATTAACAATTATATCAACACATTCACACTCGCACGTGATTTTACACGTTCCGCATTTAGTTGTTGTGGTTGTATGAACGGGTTGCAATGTGTTCTTATGTTGGTTATTATCCTTAAATATAAATCCAGTGTTATCATCACTTATAATATTATGCGATGTCGTATTTGTATCTATTACAACATTATCATCACATTCATTATCAGTTATATACTCATCACTATCACAATCTAAAATTTTAGATAAAATCTCTTTACATTTAAATTTACTATTAAATATTGTATTTTGTAATGCGGATTGCTGGGATTCATCACCCATAATACGATTATAAATTGGATAATGAAATTTAGGGTTTTGGATATTAAGTTTATCAGTAATTGATTTAAATAAAGTATTACATTCAGTATTATCAAATTCACATAATGGAATATTAATTTTAGACACTTTTTTAACAGATAATGAACTATTACTCATTTATAATAATAATATAGTTAGGGTTTATTTATAATGTATATTATTAAATATTTATATTTAATAATTATATAATAAATTGTTATTATACGAAATAAGAAAATTAAAACAATATTAAAATAATATTAAAATAATATTAAAATAATATTAAAATAATATTAAAATAATATTAAAATAATATTAAAATAATATTAAAATAATATTAAAACAATATTAAATATTATACTAATATACTAACATACTAATATACTAATATACTAATATACTAATATACTAATATACTAATATACTAATATACTAATATACTAATATACTAATATACTAATATACTAATATACTAATATACTATACTAATATACTAATGGATAAAATTGCATTATCAACTATTGCTCCACCAATACCTATAAGTCTTAAAAATCATAGAATATTATTTTTTTTAAATAATTTAGATAATATTGCTAAAATTACGGAGGGTTGTAAAATATATATTGGTGTAAATAATTTAATATGTATTGATACGCCTTATCTGTTCCAGGGTTTATGGCGATATTATAGTAATATAAGCAGAAAAGATGCGTTATTTGTATTAACTAAATTATTAAATGATATTGAATTTTATATAAATTCTATATACATTGAAAATATTGATAATGTTGATAATAACAAAACTAAAACTAATAATAATTTTATTAAATTACATAAGATTAATAAAAATATACATTATGATGAATATAATGAAATTACAAATATTATAAATAAATTAACGTTATCAATTAATGGCATACAACACTTATATAATACATATAAAACAGATATACAAACTAGCGAAACACTACAAACTATTATTAAAAAAGCACAAGCATTAATAATAAGTTTTACAAATATGATTTAAGGTTATGTATTATGTATTACGTAATATAAACGTAATTAATTTACATTACTTAATTAATATAATATACTATGGCATCATCAACAACAAACATTAATAATTTAAATGTATTGACATTTATTAAAGATATTTATTTATCAATGAAACATATTGATACGTGTTTTAATACTCATAAAGAATCAATTGATAAACGGATACAATCATTAGAAGATATGCTTACTACAATATTAGATAAATTAAATACTATTGAATTAGCACTATATAATTTAGATACAAATACACAAAAACAAAATACAATTGATAGTAAAATAGAAAGTGAATTATTAGCAAAAATGACTATGTTATCATTTAATTCTAATACACATACAAATAAATTAGTATTAAAACCAAATGAATTAACATTTGCTAATATATTAGAAAATAATTATAATTTAGGGGATTTACAGAATATTGAAACTATAAATGCTGATATACTTGATACAAATATTACGATTCAACAAGATTATAAAATTCCTCATATGGGAGATGATAATAATAATAGTATTAAAAAAAATAATAATGATAATAATAATAATAATAATACTAATACTAATACTAATACTAATACTAATACTAATACTAATACTAATACTAATGATATAGATACATTAAATAGTTTGTTATTTTAATTTATATTTTATGTTTTTTTGCTTTTTTTCTATTTTTTATTACGATGTGCTTTAGTTGTTTGTTGTGGTGCTTGTTGTGGTGCTTGTTGTTGAGACATGCTTTTCGCAATATTTTGTGCCATTTGTGCCATTTGTGGGTTTTGTGTCATTTGTTGCATCATTGTTGCCATTGTTTGTTGCATAGAATCTCCTTCACTAGTGCCTTTATCTTTTCCACCACCCATACCACCCATACCACCCATTGCTCCCATAGTTTGCTTTAATAATTCAGCAGGATTAATAGAACCTTTTTGCACTTCTTGTTGTAGTTTGTTACCAAATTTACCAACTAATCCCATTAATTTAGCAGGATTATTTCCTGACATAAACTTACTCATAGCATCACCAATATTTTGCGGTTTTCCATCTTTTTCCATATCAGCAAAATTAAAAGTGTCAGTCAGTTCTTTTGCTAAATCACCAAATAATGGATTATTAAATAATTGTGGCATTTGTGGGGTTTGTTGCTCTGGGGATTGCTGGCTAGGTGCATTATCTAATGTGCTTAAATCCTGTAAATCTGTGTTAGAATTACTAGTTAATGTTGCATCTGGTGATTGTGATTGTGTTTGAGCATCAGTGTTATTATCTGGTGATGGTGATGCGTTTGATGCTGATGACATTGTTTGTGATAGTTGCGACATAGCATTTGTAAATTCTGGGTTTTTAAACATATCAGTAATGCTACTTACTAGACTACCAATACCACCTAGACCACCTAGACCACCTCCATCGCCATCTTTACCACTTCCTTTACCACCTAGACCTAGACCATCTGCTAATTTACCTAAACCTAAACTATTAGCAATATTACCTAATCCCCCTAGAGATGAAGCAATATCACCCAACCCAAAAACACCCGACGGTTCCTCAGTTTCATCTTTTTCAACATTTGATAATGTTTTTTCAACCTTTGCGGGGATACTTACATCACCATTTGAAACCTTTTGTAATAATTCAACAATTTCTTTATGATTAGGGATAATCTTACGCCCTAAAATCATTAATATTTGTAAATATTTCCAAATAGCAATATGTGATTGTTCAGTAGCATTTGTATTATGCCATACATTTACTAAGTCCACACCTTCAATAAATACTTTACCTGGTGATTCAAATAATGATACATCACGCTTAGCAATATGTGTTAAATAATTATTAATCTTTGTATAAAAACACTTCGCATATAAATCATTCTTATCATCCCTCCCCTCTAATAAATTTCTGTAATTTGATAATAAAGGTTCCTGGGTTTCTGGAAATGTATTAATTAATTCATTAATATATTCTTTAAGATAATAATTAAAATAATCTAAATAAGTATAATCCATTATTATAATATTAAAAGTATTAAAAAGTATTAAAAGTCTTAAAAGTCTTAATTTAATATTAAAAAATATATAATATTATTATACAAAACGCATAACAACCAAAACATATAAAACATAAATACAAAAAACATACAAAAAAACATACAAAAAAACATACAAAAAAACATACAAAAAACATATTATATATATTCTGGAGTATGTGGTTGCAATCCTAGTTTATAATTCATTGTGATAATATTATAATAATATTCATTAATATCATTTATAGTAAAATTGTTTATAAGATTATATGCTTTAATTACATTTTTATTATTATTTGGATTATGTTTTCTATATTTATAATATATTTGTTTAATTTGATTATACACTTTTAAGCATTCCGCATTATTAAGCTTAGTGTATCTAGATGATTGTGCTTCCCGGTTATCTTTGTTATGGGTCTTTACGTCATAATAATAATATGTCATATCAATATTAAAACATAATGTATCTGGAACAATTAAATCAACAAATGATTTATAAAAATCTTCATTACCATCTCCCAGAGTTTTAACTCTAACATTTATAATAAAACTCTTACTTAAATATAGATATTTTAATCTGGTGCTCCAGGGATATCTCCCTGGCAGATTTAATAAAAATTTATATTTAGTAAACGTTTCAACACTTTCATAATTATATTTAGTTAACCATTTATAATACATCGCATTTTTAAATAATATGTCTGTTTCACTATCTAAACTGTTTTTTATATATTCACGCAAATTATGATTATATAGTGTTGTATTCATACCCTTGAAAAATATAATATCTTTCTTATCGTGTGTACCAGTAGTTGTTTTTGTAAATAATGCTTTTTGGTCTGCCCAGTTTATACCGTTTATGCCATAACGTGCATCTTCACTATTATTATGAAATGTCATATCAGGTATTAATATATAATTATTATTATTAGGTTGCGCAAATAAACATATCGGCAATTGCGTATCGATATCAGTAATATGCCATATAATACGGTCAGACATATACAATAATATACACGTTTCAAAACTACTATTATTATTATTATTATTATTATTAGGACTAGGTTTATAACTTTGTAAATCTTTTTTTTTATGTATACATATCCATTTACATAATATTATTAAATAATCATTTATAATAGGTGCCCTAGAGTCGTTTTCTATATCATCTTTATTAATCATATCAAATGAAATAATATTTGTATCATATACATATTTAAAATTTATTATAAGTAAATTTGTTTTATATTTAACATCAAAACGTTTTTTAACATTTAATACTTTATTTATAAGTATATGTTGCGTGCTCTTATTAAAATTAATAGTGCTATATGTATTCTTTAATTCTGCTATATATTTAAGTGGTGTTTGTTTTGTATTCTGTTTTGTCTTTGATTTATATTTTTTTGTTAACTTCTGTTTGCGTTGTATTATATTTTTTTTAATAGTTTTCATATTATTAATTTATGTTATATACTATACTATACTATATATATTATACTATATATATATATAATTTATATATGCGATAGTAGTTTGTGGTTTGCGTTTGTGTTGTTTGTGATTTGCTTACATAGGTGATGTAAAATTTGGTGTTTGCGGTATTGCTCTTTGTTGTTGCATTTCAAAACTTCTTGTTTTCATTAATGTGTCATATGCGGTATCTGTTGTTCCTTGCGTTTTACGTTGCTGGGTACCTGCACCCTTATTATTACTACTGCCTCCTCCACCACCACCACCACCACCAGTATTTGATGGAGCATCGTGCCTGGTAAAGTCTGGTAATTTATTAATATCACGGTCTTGTAAAAATGAATAATTCTGATTCATTAAATCGTTTTTATCATCTTCAATAAAAGAATATGCTGAACCTGATAATCCACTTCCCATTTCTCCCATTTGAAACGGTAAAATACTAGCATCTCCTGTTATATCAGCAATGTTAATATTATTACTACTACTACTGCTATTACCCATATTACTATTACCACCATTATTACCACCATTATTACCACCATTATTACCACGATTATTACCACCATTACTGCCACCTGCTGAATTATGTGCTTCATTTTGAAACTCATTTTGAAACCATTGAAATAAATCAGTATCAGTTAATACGTGCCTTTTAGCTGGTATATATAAAGTTGGAACACACTGCACAAATTTAGGTAATTGTATTCTGGAGTCATCAATATTTATTATCTGAAATAATGACATAATTGCCGATTTTTGTAATTGCAACATTAGACGTTTTGAATGCTGGCAATTATTACTAACAAATAAATAATTTTTTTGAATATCGGGATTTGACATTGTATTAAGTATAAATGTAAATAACTAAATAACTAAATAACTAGATAACTAAATAACTAGATAACTAAATAACTAGATAACTAGATAACTAAATAACTAAATATATATTTTTATAATTATATTCTTATAATTATATTATTATTAAGATTGTTAAATTGTATATTTAACACATTTATATAAAATAAAACTAAAAAATAAACTAATTAATATTCGTAATAACTAATATTCGCAATAAATAAAATGCGCAATAACTAATATTCGCAATAAATAAAATTGAATAAATAATAATATAGTTTATAAATTAATATAAATATAAATATATACATATCATATATACATTATATTACATTATATTACATTACATATATCATAAAACATATATCATAAAACATATATCATAAATGTCTGGAACTGGAGTAAATAATGCTAGCACAACACATAATAAAGATAATAAAGATAATAACGTTAATAAAGATAATAAAGATAATAAAAAAAATAATCATACTTATATAACAAATATTCGCTATCCATATGAAACTACCTGGGATAAAACTAAAACTAGTGTTGAATTTGAACTAGCAAATATTCATTTTAGTATGGCAAATGCTATAAGGCGTTTAATTATATCACATATTAAAACAGTTGGATTTAGGTCAGAACCTTATGAATTATGTGATATTAAAATTAGTATTAATGATAGTCCTATACATAATCAAATGATGACACATAGAATTGCTATGATACCTATAAATGTGCCGACACCTGATAAATTTGATATAAATGAATATTTATTTAGTATTGATGTTGTTAATAATACTAATACTATAAGACCAATTACAAGTGAGGATTTTCAAATTAAAAGAATATCAACAAATAAAATGTTATCTAAAGATGAAGTTAAATTATTCTTTCCGCCTGACCCACTTACCGGCGATTATGTTTTATTAACTAATTTACGCCCTAAATATTTTGTGCCATCAAAAACTGTATCGCGTGAAGTGGTAGCAGAAATTAATAAAGAGTTTAATAATCCTGTTGATGATCCTATGACATTTCGTTTTGAAGCAAAAGCGAGTATTAGTAATGGTGTTGAAAACGGACATTATAGTCCCGTAGCGTGTGCTTGTTATATTAATACGGTTGACCCTACCAGAGCAGAATACGGATTAAAAGTTTATATTGATTCTCAAAATGAAATCTCAGCAAAGCAAAAAATTGATAATACACCATTAGAAATATTAAAGCGTAGATTTGATTTATCAGAGCGAGCACGTTATTTTTACATTAATGATAATAATGAACCAAATGTATTTACGTTTAAAATAGAAACTGTTGGCATAATACCATCATTAATTATATTTCATCGTGCTATAGATATTTTAAAAGATAAAATAACTAATTTTATGAGTAATTTAATTGCTAAGAATGAAAACATTATTACGGTTAGCACATCTAAACAATTAAACGGTGGATTTGAACTAAAAATACAAAATGAAGATGATACATTGGGAAATATTATTCAATCGCATTTATGCTTACTATATGCAGATTTTACATTACCTATGGAACAACGTAAATTGCAATATATTGGCTATAAACGCCCTCATCCATTGGAAAAACATATATTAATAGCAGTACAAGGCACCACAACAGATATGCATAATATAGATACTATAGACAAAGTGATTAGTGAAGTATTTAAACCTGGATGTATGGAAATTATTAAGATGTTAAATAAAATACAACACGAACTGGAAGGAACTCCTCATTTTAGTAGTGAATTAAAACGTATATAATTTACAAATTACATTTTGCTATTTTACTATTTTGCTATTTTTCAAAATAGTCCCTGGCAGAACATATAAATAAAAATTGAAATTATATTATATTTATTATTTTTTATATATTATTTTATATATTATTTTATATATTATTGATTTTGCCTTTGATATTATTCTATTATTTTATATTCATTTCTAGAATGCTTACAAAATATTTATCACCTTTAATATATGGTATTGATGCCAGTAATAATGTTGTATTAGGAAGTAATGAATATAATTATATACACGATACAGCAATATTAAATTTATTAAAAGAACATAAAAAAGTTGTATTTGATAATGTTTTTAATGCGTCTATAGATTGGTTGCCAGAAGGAATAACACATATACAATTAGGCACATTTTTTAATCAATCATTATATAATCTACCATCAACATTAAAATCATTAATTTTTAAAACATATAATGAAGTCGGTGCTACATATTTTAATAATTCATTAAACAATTTACCTCACGGTCTAGAAATATTAGAAATACATTATAATCATAAATTTGATAAAGATATAAATAATTTACCACAAACTCTTAACACATTATATATGCATTGTAAAGCATGTAAAATTAACTTTAATATGTTGCCTAATAGTTTAGAACATATTACTATTTATGGCGATAATAATGTAATTAAACCGATTAATACAATATGCACTCTCCCGGCAAACTTACGCGTAATTAAAATATGTAATTATAGAATCGATGTAGATAATCATACAAATATAAAATATGAAAATTTTAGAAATTTGCGAAATGAATATCCTAATATACATTATATATACTTAGATACTGAAGAATAAATAATAACATATAAATGCTCGCTAAACATAACATAATATTTCTATAAATAAAAAAATAGTATTGATATTACAACGGTTATATATATACATTCTAATGTTGAACGATTATTAAAAAAATCTAATATAGTATCATATCCTTTAATATTACATTTTGAATTATTTTTTTCTTTAATATTTATGCTTAATCTATTTATAATAAATAAAAGTATAAATACAGCTAATACAAATATTAATACATAACTTGAACCAATTATAGGGATAGATGATAATAACTTACTGGCAGGGACAAATATATTTATACCACCAATTAACATTAATATAGAACTTAATAATAATCCATTTGTAATACGCCATCCTTCTGATAAAGGACACGATTTTTTACTTTCAATCGCTTGTATGAAATTTGATATATAAGAACAGGAAACCGTAAATATTAAACTATATATAATACGTAATATAGTCCATATTGAAAAATTAAACATTTGAAACTAAATTAATTATTACTATATATATATATTATTTACTATATTATTTACTATATTATTTACTATATTATTTACTATATTATTTACTATATTATTTACTATATTATTTACTATATTATTTACTATATTATTTACTATATTATTTACTATATTATTTACTATATTATTTA
>Ga0214919_10000985_pt1 | contig 48212 bp, 43 predicted proteins | sample LL1503_MetaG_FD_177994 | JGI IMG/M metagenome (GOLD analysis project Ga0214919, IMG submission 177994) | Freshwater microbial communities from Lake Lanier, Atlanta, Georgia, United States - LL-1503 | ecosystem: Environmental > Aquatic > Freshwater > Lake | place: USA: Georgia | collected...
CTGTGAATAGATTATCTCGTTTTACTTTAGAAAATGATACTATATTAAATAGTTCTGAAAAAGTAATTTTGCAATTTTATGAGCAACGTGATATATGTTGTCATACAGGTGGCTCCATTGCTTTTGGTCCTGATAAAACATTATTTGTATCAACAGGAGACAACACCACCCCTTTTGACGAGCCAAAACAAAAATATGCTAGCAATGGCTATGCTCCTTTAGACGATCGCCCAGGTCATTTACAATATGACGAACGTCGTGGTGCTGGCAACACAAACGACTTAAGAGGAAAAATTTTACGTATCCGCGTAAAAGATGATGGTACATATGAAATACCTGAAGGAAATTTATTCCCTAAAGGAACTGATAAAACAAGACCTGAAATTTATGTAATGGGAGATCGTAACCCTTACCGTATTTCAGTAGATCCAAAGAACGGTTATTTATATTGGGGCGAAGTGGGTCCTGATGCCAATGTAGATAGTTTAGGTAAAAGAGGACCTCAAGGTTATGACGAAGTTAACCAAGCTCGTAAGGCTGGATTCTTTGGTTGGCCTTTCTTTATTGGCAACAATTACCCTTACCATATTTATGATTATGCTACAGGAAAATCGGGTGAAGCCTTTGATCCTGCTAAACCAATTAATAATTCAAGAAATAATACTGGCTTAACAGAATTACCTCCAGCACAACCTGCATTCATTTGGTATCCATATGGCATTTCTACCATGAACTTCCCTTCTTTAGGTGCAGGTGGACGTACTGCTATGGCGGGTCCTGTTTACTATAGCGACCTTTATCCAAAAGAAACTAGATACCCTTCTTATTATGACGGTAAATTCTTTTTCAATGAGTGGATGCGCGGTTATATTAAAGCAGTGACAATGAAAGCTAATGGAGATTACGATAGAATGGAACCTTTTATGCCGAATACAAAATTCCATTCTGCTATTGATATTGAAGTAGGACCTGACGGCCGTTTCTATGTATTAGAATATGGAACAGGCTGGTTTAGTAAGAATGCAGATGCAGGTTTATCAAGAATTGATTTTAAGTGATGAATGTAAATAGCTTAGGTATCTAAATAATCATTTGCAAATTTAAAAATGATTTGCAACTAAATGTATTTTTATGAATAAACGTCAATTTATTAAAGACATCGTTTTAACGAGTATCGCTGCTCCATTAGGCATCAGTGGCATGGCAAAAAGCTTTGAACAAAAAGCACATTTACCTGCAGCAACTTTAGCGAAAGACGAAGATTTTTGGACAGGCATTCGTAATCAATATTTATTAAAGCCTGACTATATCAATTTAGAGAATGGATATTATAACTTTTTGCCACAGCCCTTACTAAATAAGTTTATAGAGCATATTAAAGAAGTGAATTATCAAGGTTCTTATTATATGAGAACTGTGCAATTCGACAATAAAAAAAATATCGCTGCAAGATTAGCAGGCATTGCAGGCTGCTTAGCTGAAGAACTCGTTATTACAAGAAACACCACAGAGTCTTTAGACTTAGTCATTGGTGGTTTTGATTGGAAAGCAGGAGACGAGGCTATCATGGCTATTCAAGACTACGGGGCCATGCTTGATATGTTTGAACAAATTAAAAACAGATATGGCGTAGTGAATGTAAAAGTATCTGTACCCAATCATCCCAAAAATGATGAAGAGATAGTTAATTTATATGCTAATGCTATTACCCCTAAAACAAAAGTGATTCATGTTAGTCACATGATTAATATCTCTGGCCAAATATTACCTATTCGTAAAATATGCGATATGGCGCATGCCAAAGGTGTTCAAGTGATAGTAGATGGCGCCCATGCATTTGCACATGTAAAATTTCGTATTGATGAATTAGATTGCGATTATTATGCTGCTGCTTTACATAAATGGCTAAGCACTCCTTTAGGTGCAGGTTTATTGTACGTTAAAAAAAATAATGCAAAAAATTTATGGCCCCTACTTGCAGATGGAGAGAAAGATATTAATAAGATTACTAGATTGAATCATATTGGTACCCATCCTGTACATACCGACCTTACGATTAATGATTGTATGGATTATTTTGAAATGATTGGCGCAGAGCGTAAGGAAGCTAGAATGTATTTCTTACAAAATTATTGGACGAGTAAAGTAAGAAATTTACCAAGAATCATCATCAACACACCTGCTGAAGCTAGCAGAAGTTGTGGTATTGCCAATGTAGGGATAGATGGAATTTTACCTGGCGATCTTGCAAAACGTTTATTATCTGAACATAAAATATTTACCGTTGCTATTGATTATGCCGACGTACGCGGTTGTAGAATCACACCAAATTTATACACAACCACCAAAGAACTAGATCAATTTATTGTAGCGTTAAAAACATTATCAAATAATGCATAAAGATTTTTTTAGAACTACTGAAGCCACTTCACTTTATAATAATATAGAACAATCGAGTACCCTTGATATTCTACAAAATATAAACACAGAAGATAAAAAGGTAGCGATTGAAGTTGAAAAACAAATTACGCAGATACAATTATTAATTGATGCGGCAGCTGCAAAATTAGCAAATGGAGGTCGTTTATTTTATATTGGGGCAGGCACTAGCGGACGTTTAGGCATGGTGGATGCAAGCGAGTGCCCTCCTACCTTTGGCGTACCTGCCGATTTAATAGTAGGTATAATTGCTGGCGGACAAAAAGCAATGTTTCATGCTGTAGAAAATGCAGAAGATGATACTAATCAAGCCTGGTTAGATTTACAAGCATATAAAATAAGCAACTTAGATATTGTTGTAGGCATTGCTGCTAGTGGAACCACTCCTTATGTTATTGGTGGTTTACAAAAATGTAAAGAAGCAGGTATTGCTACTGGAAGTATAAGTTGTAATAAAAATAGCCCGGTGAGTGAAGCTGCCGATTTTCCCATTGAAGTAGTGGTAGGTCCTGAATTTTTAACAGGAAGTACCAGAATGAAAAGTGGCACTGCACAAAAAATGGTACTGAATATGATTTCCACTACCATTATGATTAAACTAGGTAGAATTAAAGGAAACAAGATGGTTAATATGCAATTGACCAATCAAAAATTGTTTGAACGTGGCGTAAAAATGATTATGGAAGAACTTGACTTGACTGATGCAAGCATAGCCGCCGAATTATTAAGCACACATGGTTCTGTCAAAAAATCTATAGAAAAATACACTCAATAAAACTAGTGAGGGAAACTAATCTTTCCCATGGTAGTAGCTGTTTTAGTAGAATGTCCTCCGGCTAGTAAAGGCCTTCCAGCCACAGCTTCATTAGCAAGAATCGCAAATAAAATAGCTTCCTTCGCATCGGGATGAATACCTATTTCAATAGAAGAGGCGATAGCTGCATGAGGCAATAGCTGATGTAAATGATCCATCAATAAAGGGTTATGCATTCCTCCACCACTTACAAACATTTTAAATGGCATGTTTACAGGCATGTTATTTTGTATGGCTTCTGCTATGGTTTCGGCCGTAAATTTATTTAAGGTTGCCATGATATCATAATGAGTTAAAACAATTCCCAATTTTAATTGCGCCTCATTCACATAATCGAGATTGAATAATTCAGGGCCAATTGTTTTAGGAAATGCAAGGGAGAAAAAAGAATCGCTTTTTAACAATTGTAATAAATCATTATTGATGGTTCCTTGTTTTGCAATGGCAGCATCCTTATCATAAGAAAGCCCCTCAAAGTGTTTTCTTGCATAGGCATCCATCATTGTATTGCCTGGACCAGTATCTGTTGAAAATACCTGATCTAATTTTCCATTGGCTTGTAAAAAAGTAAAATTAGCAATACCTCCCATATTTAATAGCACTCTATTTTCAGTAGGATGTGCGCACAATAAATAATCACCATATATTGCTAAAGGCGCTCCCTCTCCTCCTGCGGCTATATGCTTTTGTCTAAAATCACTAATGGTAATAATGCCTGTACCTGCAGCAATATGATCTCCATCGCCTATTTGTAATGTAGCCGTACCAAATTCGTCATGAGGATGTAACGACTTGGGTGCATGAAAAATTGTTTGCCCATGACTGGCTATTAAATCAACTTCATTTGGTTTTATATTCCAAGAGGCTAAAGTATCCTGAATCATTTTTGCATGTTGTTGCGCAATCCAAGGATTAAGCACACACAATTGAGCCAAGGAAACATTTTGTTTTGAAAATACAGATAATACCTTCTCTCTAAAATCTTGCAAATAAGGAACTGTAGTGTGTTTTTCTAAAACAACGCGTGTATGAACACCAGCACCTGCAATGGTACATAAAGCAATGTCTAAACCATCTAAGGAAGTGCCACTCATAAGCCCCAATACCTTACGTGAAGGTTTGTTGGCTATATCATATAAATGTTGAATATTGGGGTGCATAGGCCACTTAACGCTTTGGAAAATAAAAGCTTTGTTTAAAGATACGAAATGGGCTTGTAAATTGTACCAATTAACAGCAAGATGCCAATTTTCCACACCCTGCTAAAACCATTCAAATTCAATGCCTTATAGTGTAACTTTACCTTTAATAAACTATACTTATGCTTAAAGTGGGCGTGTTTGGAGTGGGGCATTTAGGTAAATACCATTTGAATAACTGGAAAGAAATTCCAGAAGTTAGTATAGTGGGCTTTTTTGACCCAAATAACGACAATGCCAAAGAAGTAGAGAAAACCTATGGCTTAAAAAGATTCATGGACGAAGAGGCCCTTATTGCAGCCTGTGATATTATAGACATCGTTACTCCTACCCAACATCATTTCCCCGTTTGCGAAATGGCCATCAAAATGGGAAAAAATATTTTTGTAGAAAAACCAATGGCTAATACGATTGAAGAAGGAAAGGCCATTGTGAATATGGTGAAAGAAGCCAATGTAAAATTACAGGTGGGTCATGTAGAAAGATTTAATCCTGCATATACCGCTTTAAAAAACGCTTCCTTAAATCCTTTATTTATTGAAGTACATCGTTTAGCACAGTTTAATCCTAGAGGCACTGAAGTAAGTGTTATTTTTGATTTAATGATTCACGATATCGATATCATTTTAAGTATTGTAAAAAGTGATATCAAAAACATTTCTGCAAGTGGCGTAGCAGTTTTAACCGACACCCCCGATATAGCCAACGTTCGCATCGAATTTAACAATGGTTGCGTAGCCAATTTAACGAGCAGTAGAATAAGCATGAAAAAAATGCGCAAAATAAGACTATTTCAAAAAGATGCTTATATAGGAATTGACTTTTTAGAGAAAAATACAGAAATTATTAAATTAAAAAAGCCAGAGGATACCGATGCGTTTTCTTTTGACATTGAAACACATCAGGGTACCAAGACTATCTCCATTGCCAATCCTGTGATTGAAGAGGGAAATGCCATAAAGGCCGAACTAAGTAGTTTTGTACATGCTATTATCAATAACGAAACACCTGTAGTAAGTGAGATAGATGGTTTTTTAGCTATGGAAGTAGCTCATCAAATTTTAGAGAAAATTAGTAAAAGTACTTCAATGCTGAAACAGGGGCCAGATGCCTCTTTTAGCGACCCAATGCCATTAGAAGATTAAGATTTAGTAGCTGTACCCTTTTAGCACACAAAGTTTGGGTATAGTATAAAGTTGATACTTGTTGGAAACAATACTTTTAAGAAAAACGTTTAGTAAGGATATAATTAGCAATGGCCATATCTAAGGGCCTAGTAATTTTTATATTCTCAAATTCTCCTTCTACTAAAAATACAGGCACTCCACTTGCCTCTACCACATTGGCCTCATCTGTAAATGAATTTTGATAGTTTTGCTCAAAGGCTTTCAATAATATTTCTGATTGAAAGGTTTGAGGGGTTTGTATAAGCATTACATCCTCTCTGTTTATTACATGGTGCTTCTCCCCTTCCATTAAACGTATCGTATCTGTTGCACTTACAGCAGGAATGGCAGATCCTTTTTCAACTGCTTGCTGATAACATCTTTGAACAAGCGCTGGTGTTAATAAACACCTTACTGCATCATGCACAAAAACAATACAAGTACTGGTCGCTTTTGAAAGTCCATTTTTTACCGATTGAAAACGAGTATCTCCTCCTGCTACAAAACTGAAAGTATTTTTGTACTTATTTTGAGTAATTAATTTTTTTCCTTCTTCCAAATATACTTGAGGTAGCACTATGACTAATTCAATGTCAGCAAAAGCGGCCACAAATTGATCGATAGTATGTAATAAAATAGCTTTATGTTCAATTTCTAAAAATTGCTTGGGCACTACAGAGCCCATTCTTTGACCCGTTCCTCCAGCAACTATAATGGCTAATTTTTTTGAATACATGATGAACGAAAAATTTACAATTCTTATTTATACTAATTATTTCCCTAACAAATTAATCACCTCTGCTTCTAAGTCTTTTTTGTTAATGGGTGCTGTACCAACTAATTCACAAACCATTCCGCCTGCTATATTTGAAATTTCTGCAGCTAATGACATATTTTTAGTGGCTGCATACACCAAAGAAGCCACTGCTATCACCGTATCCCCTGCACCACTTACATCGGCAATATTACGAATATGGGTTGGTATCATTTGATGTGCTGAAGCTGTTTCAAAATAAACTCCATGCTCCGATAAGGTAATAAAGGAAATATCATGAGACAAACTTTTTTGCAATGCCTTATGTACCATTTGCATGCTTTGCTCATTAATAGCATCAATAGATATCTTTAATCCTTCTTTTACTTCTTTTAAGTTTGGTTTAAAAATGGTACAACCTTTATAGGCTAAAAAGTTTTTTTGTTTTGGATCCACCGCTGTTGAAATTCCTTGTTGTTTACAATAATCAATCACGGTGGTAATAATTCTTTCCGTTAAAACACCTTTATTATAATCTTCTAAAATAATTAAAGCAGGTTTTTCTTTATTGACATATTCAATAAAATTGGCCAACAATTGATCTTCTTCCTTGGTGGTAATATCACTAGTGTCCTCATGATCTAAACGCATCATTTGTTGATTACGTCCCATCACTCTCACTTTATTCGTAGTCACTCTTGTATCCGCTGCAATAATATAGTTTGTGTTAATACCTTGCTTTTTTAATAACTGTTGCAAGTCAGCTCCTTCTGTATCTTTTCCAATAACAGCAAACAAAGTAGTAGGCGCTCCCAAGGAGCCAAGATTTAAAGCAACATTGGCAGCCCCTCCTACTCTTATTTCTTTTCTTTGAAGAGTTACAATAGGCACAGGCGCTTCTGGAGAAATACGATCTACATTACCCCACCAGTAGGTATCTAACATGATATCACCAATCACTCCAATCTTAGTAGTAGATAAGCTATTAAATAATTCCTGTATTTCTTTTGCTTCCATGGGTATTATGCCGCTTTTTTATTACGTAATGCAAGATAGTACAAAGGTATGCCGATAAGCGTAATTACCAAGCCCCATAAGGAGTAGAATGGCTTAGTGTACACCAAACCAATACAGAATACCGTTGCCATCACTATATAGATTGCTGGTAAATAAGGATAACCAAAGGCTTTATAAGGTCTAGGTAAATCGGGTTCCTTTTTTCTTAAGATAAAAATGCCAATAATAGTAAGTACATAAAATATAACCACTATAAAAGAAACCATAGTTAATAGATCACCATATTTACCACTCAAACATAATAAACTAGCTACCAACGCTTGTATCCATAAACCATAGGCTGGAACTTCATTTTTGTTTAAAGTGCCTGCTTTTTTAAAGAACAAGCCATCCTTTGCCATAGTGTAATAAACTCTTGAACCTGCTAAGATTAATCCATTATTACAACCAAAAGTAGATATCATAATCATAACCGCTATCACTATCGTTCCAATATTTCCTAATACAGCATTCGCTGCAGTAATGGCTACTCTATCATTTTCGGCAAATGCCATTTCATTTAAGGGTAGTACATATAAATACATCAAATTGGCACTGATATAAATTAAGGTAACAATACTGGTTCCTAAAAATAAACTCAAACCAATATTGCGTTGTGGATTTTTAATTTCACCTGCAATAAAAGTTACATTATTCCATGAGTCACTACTAAAAATAGAACCTACCATGGCGGCTGCCATTAAACCAATTAAGGCAGTGCCTCCCACTGGTACCCAGCTATTGGTTACGGTGCCATCTAAGGCAGTAGTGGCAATATTTTGTTTAGCATCAAAGGCATTGGTCCAGTTAATTCCCCAGTAATTATGCTTTGCAAATAAAAAGCCCACAATGATTAATCCAAATAAAGAAATAAGCTTTGTAAAAGTAAATGAGTTTTGTATCATTTTACTTTCCTTTACGCCTCTTGTATTGGTATAGGTTAAAAATAGTATCAAACAAATGGCCAGCACTTGCGCTGCTGAAATTTTAATAAAACCTAGATCGGCTAATATATTACTCTCTCCCACCGACGGTATTAAATAAGCGGTAAACTTACTAAAAGCTACTGCTACTGCAGCAATGGTGGCTGTTTGTATCACAGAGAAAAAACTCCATCCAAATAAAAAGGCCACAAGTGGATTATACGCTTTTTGTAAATATACATATTGCCCTCCTGCTTTGGGATACATTGCACTTAGCTCGCCATAACTTACTGCAGCCGTTATGGTCATGAATCCTGTAATAAGCCAGGCTGTAATTAACCAACCGGCACTTCCAACATATCTAGTAATTTCGCTACTAACAATAAATATACCTGAACCTATCATACCGCCGGCTACAATCATCGTCGCATCCATAGCCCCTAACCTTGGTTTAAATTCGGTCGTTTCTGTTGTTGACATAGTTTTACAATTGTGTGTTAAATAAAAAATCCTCTCGTTATGATCGTAGAGGATTTAAGATATGCTATTTTTTTGAATTATGTTCTACATTCAACCCCTTTATAATATCTGAAGTGATATCATAAGCAGTGTCTTTGTAATACATCAAATCGGCATTGCTTGAAAATATGTAAGCAAACTCTTTATTCTTATTGTACTTTTCTAAAAATAATTCTATTTTCTTTTTCACCTCTTGCAAACGCTTAAAACTTTCTTCTTGTAGTTCTTGAGATAATTGTTGCTCTTTATTAGTATAGTTTTTTTCTAATTGTGCTAACTCTTGTTGACGATTCGCAATTTCTGCTTGAGAAAGACTACGTCCATTTTTTTGTAAGTCTTGATACTTAGCAGCAAACGTATTTTTTAAAGAGGTTAACTCTTTTGCATTTTCCATATCCTTCACCTGTAATGCCGATTTTACTTCTTTAAAAAACTCATAACTATTTTGGATAGAGTCTATTTCAAAATAGGCAACCTTGGTTCCCGCACCACCAACGGCAGACGCTTTAACAGGCATACTACTACTGCTAAAGTGAAGGATATACAAGATAACTACTGCTACTGCAATCACACCATTAAAGACCCAAGCGTTTGATTTCATCTGAAAATTTTAATTTAATAAATATAGAAAATGAACTTCCCTCTACCCTATAAAAATAGGTAAAATTATATATTCTAGCTACTAAAATAGACATAAAAAAAGCAGGAAAAGTTGCCTAATCCTGCTTTTTAACAAATAGTATGTCTTTTAATTATTCGTCGTCGTCAAAGCTCATCGCTTCACGTGTTGTAGCCAATACTTCGTACTCTTCTTTGCTACCAACGATTAATTTTTCGAATTCTTTTTGACCTGTACCTGCAGGGATTAAATGACCTGTAATAACGTTCTCTTTTAATCCTAACATCAAGTCCACTTTACCTTGTATTGCCGCTTGGCTTAATACTTTAGTGGTTTCTTGGAATGATGCAGCAGATATCCAGCTTTGAACACCTAAAGAAGCTTTAGTGATACCTAATAAGACAGGACGAGCAGTAGCTGGTTTTGCATCACGCACTTCCACTACTTTTTTGTCGGCACGACGTAAGATAGAATTCTCTTCTCTTAATTCACGCACTGTTACAATTTGACCTGCTTTTAGTTTTGCACTTTCACCTGCTTCAGTAACTACTTTCTTATCATAGATACGGTCGTTCTCTTCGATAAAATCAAAGCGATCTTCCAAATCTTCTTCTAAGAACTTAGTGTCACCTGCGTCAACGATTTCTACCTTCTTCATCATTTGACGAACGATCACTTCAATATGCTTGTCATTAATTTTTACACCTTGTAAACGGTAAACCTCTTGAATTTCATTCACCACATATTCTTGTACAGCAAATGGACCTCTAATAGCTAAAATATCAGCAGGTGCAATTTGACCGTCAGATAATGGAGAACCCGCCTTAACGAAGTCACTATCTTGTACTAAGATTTGACGTGTTAAAGGCACCAAGTATTTCTTCACCATACCATCTTTAGATTCTACCACAATCTCTCTGTTACCACGCTTGATATTACCAAAAGCAACAATACCATCGATCTCACAAACAATCGCAGGATTACCTGGATTACGTGCTTCGAATAATTCAGTTACACGTGGTAAACCTCCTGTGATATCTCTTAATTTTCCTAAGACTCTTGGAATTTTAACAAGTACATGTCCAGACTTCACTTCAATACCCTCTTCGATAACGATATGAGAGCCTACTGGTAAGTTGTACATTTTATTGTCCTTGCCGCCTTCTAATATGATAGTAGGAATTTTTGTTTTATCCTTAGATTCAATTACCACTTTTTCACGGTGACCTGTTTGCTCATCCGCTTCGTCACGGTAAGTAAATCCTTCGATAATATTTTCAAATTTAATTTTACCATTTTGTTCTGCAACAACTACGTTGTTAAATGGATCCCATGTACAAATAACATCTCCTTTTTTAACTTGCGCGCCATCTTTAACAGCTAACAAAGCACCATAAGGAACGTTATTGGTAATCATTAAACGATCATTCTTAACATCCATAATTCTTACTTCACCAGTACGTCCAATAACAACTTTAACTTTATTGCCATCATTGTTAATGGTATCTACTGTACGTAAACCATCAAACTGGATAGTACCATCAAACTTAGCTTGTAAAGCAGATTCAACTGAAGAAGAACCCGCAACACCACCTACGTGGAAAGTACGTAATGTTAACTGCGTACCTGGCTCACCAATTGATTGTGCTGCAATAATACCTACAGCATCACCCTTTTGTGTAACATATCCAGTTGCTAAGTTTCTACCATAACAGCTTACACAAACACCACGCTTACATTCGCAAGTTAATACCGAGCGAATGTCAACTGTTTCAATGCCTGCGTCTTCAATTGCTCTTGCAACATCAATCATGATTTCCTCACCAGCACCCACCATTAATTCATTGGTAATTGGATTGAATACATCATGTAATGAAGTACGACCTTCAATTCTATCTGCTAATGGCTCTATAATATCTTCGTTATCTTTTAATGCACTTGTTGCAATACCACGTAATGTGCCGCAATCTTCTTCAGAGATAACAACGTCTTGTGAAACGTCTACTAAACGACGAGTTAAATAACCCGCATCCGCAGTTTTCAACGCCGTATCCGCCAAACCTTTACGTGCACCGTGTGTAGAGATAAAGTAATCTAATACGTTCAATCCACCTTTAAAGTTAGATAAGATTGGGTTTTCAATAACCTCAGATCCTGTGCTACCACTCTTACGAGGTTTAGCCATCAATCCACGGATACCTACTAACTGCTTAACCTGTGTTTTACTACCTCTTGCACCAGAATCCAACATCATGTAAACTGAGTTGAAACCTTGTTTATCAATCGCCATCTCACGAATTAATGTTTCAGTGATACGCGTATCGACACGGCTCCAAATATCAATTACTTGGTTGTAACGCTCGTTATTGGTAATTAAACCCATGTTGTAGTTTTCCCAAACCTCTTCTACTTCTATCTTAGCGCCGTCTAATAATGCTTGTCTTGTTTCCGGAACAACTAAGTCATTCACGTTAAACGACAATCCACCACGGAAGGCCATTCTAAATCCTAATGTTTTAATTTCATCCAAGAATTTAGCAGTAGTAGGAACGTCAGTGATTTTAATAATATCACCAATAATTTCTCTTAAGCTTTTCTTAGTTAATAATTGATTTACAAAACCTACTGGCTTAGGCGTATGTTGATTAAACAACACACGACCCACTGTAGTTTCAATTAACTTATTAACCAATACACCGTTTTCACGAATGTTGGTTTTTACTCTAATATTAGCGTGTAAATCTATTTTATCTTCGTTGTAAGCGATAATTACTTCGTCTAAATTATAGAACGCTTTACCCTCACCTCTTACTACTAAATCTCCCATAGATTTTTTACCCTTCGTAATATAGTATAAACCTAACACCATGTCCTGAGAAGGAAGTGTGATAGGCGTACCATTTTGTGGGTTCAAAATATTATGAGAAGACAACATTAATAATTGTGCTTCCAAAATAGCCGCATGGCTCAAAGGAACGTGCACCGCCATTTGGTCACCATCGAAATCCGCGTTAAACGAAGAGGTAACTAATGGGTGTAATTGAATGGCTTTACCTTCTACCAATTTAGGTTGGAAAGCTTGTATAGATAAACGGTGCAATGTTGGGGCACGGTTTAACATTACTGGATGTCCTTTCAATATATTTTCTAAGATATCCCAAATAACAGCTTCTTTTTTATCAACTAATTTCTTAGCAGATTTTACTGTTTTTACAATACCTCTTTCAATTAATTTACGAATGATAAATGGCTTGAATAATTCAGCCGACATATCTTTTGGTAATCCGCACTCATGCATCTTTAACTCAGGTCCTACTACAATTACAGAACGACCAGAATAATCGACACGCTTACCTAATAAGTTTTGACGGAAACGACCTTGCTTACCTTTTAATACATCAGATAAAGATTTTAACGCACGGCCACCTTCTGCTTTAACTGCATTTGATTTACGAGAGTTATCGAATAAAGAATCGATCGCCTCTTGTAACATACGTTTTTCATTACGCAAGATAACTTCTGGTGCTTTAATTTCTAACAAACGCTTTAAACGATTGTTACGAATAATCACACGACGATATAAATCGTTCAAATCAGAACTTGCAAAACGACCACCATCCAATGGAACCAATGGACGTAATTCTGGTGGTATAACAGGAATATATTTCATTACCATCCACTCAGGGCGGTTGGTAATATGTGTTTGTGCTTCACGGAAAGATTCTACTACGCTCAAACGCTTTAAGGCATCTGCTTTACGTTGTTGAGATGTTTCGTTGGCTGCTGCATTACGCAATGAGAAACTTAATTCATCTAAATCTAATAAACCTAATAAATCATGCACCGCTTCGGCACCCATTTTAGCAACGAATTTTTGAGGATCGTCGTCAGGTAAATATTGATTTTCTTTTGGTAATGTATCTAATAAATCTAAGTATTCTTCTTCTGTTAATAAATCGGCCACTTTAAATTCATCTTTAATACCTGGTTGGATAACTACATAACGCTCATAGTAAATGATGGTTTCTAATTTCTTAGAACTCATTCCTAACAAGTAGCCTATTTTATTAGGCAAAGATTTAAAATACCAAATGTGCACTACAGGTACCACTAACTTAATGTGACCCATACGCTCACGACGTACTTTTTTCTCTGTTACTTCCACACCACATCTATCACAAACAATACCCTTATAACGGATACGCTTATATTTTCCACAAGCACACTCGTAATCCTTTACTGGACCAAAAATACGCTCACAGAAAAGACCATCACGCTCAGGTTTGTAAGTACGATAGTTAATGGTTTCAGGTTTTAAGACTTCTCCGAAACTTCTTTCCAAAATATTGTCTGGGGATGCCAAACTAATAGTGATTTGCGAAAAAGCGGGACGTTGTCTATTCTCTTTTTTGAATGCCATATTATATTATTAAGAAAGGGTGTTAATGAATTAATTCGTTTTCTGTTATGCTTGATTATTCAAATTTTAAATCTAAACCTAAGCCTCTCAATTCATGTACTAATACATTGAAAGATTCAGGGATACCAGCTTTAGGAATATTCTCGCCTTTTACAATGGCTTCATATGTCTTAGCTCTACCGATGATATCATCAGATTTAAGTGTCAATAATTCTTGTAGGATATTAGATGCACCATATGCTTCTAAAGCCCATACCTCCATCTCACCAAAACGTTGACCACCAAACTGCGCTTTACCGCCTAATGGTTGTTGTGTGATTAAGCTGTATGGTCCGATAGAACGAGCATGCATTTTATCATCCACCATATGGTGAAGTTTGATCATGTAGATCACACCCACTGATGTTTTTTGGTGGAAGCGTTCTCCTGTTTCTCCATCATATAAATAAGTATGTCCGTTATTAGGAATATTTGCTTTATCGCATAATTCTTCAATTTCTGTAGTGCTCGCACCATCAAAAATTGGCGTTGCAAATTTCACACCTAACTTCTTACCTGTCCATCCTAAAATGGTTTCATAGATTTGACCTAAGTTCATACGAGAAGGTACCCCTAATGGATTCAATACGATATCCACTGGTGTTCCGTCTTCCATGAATGGCATGTCTTCGGCACGAACAATCTTAGCAACAATACCTTTATTACCGTGACGTCCTGCCATCTTATCACCCACTTTCAACTTACGCTTAACCGCTAAATAAACTTTAGCTAATTTCAATACACCTGCTGGTAATTCATCACCAATAGAAATATTAAATTTCTCACGCTTGTAACGACCTAATTCTTCGTTATACTTAATGCTGAAATTGTGTAATAAAGTGTTGATCAAATCATCCGTCTTCTTATCACCTGTCCAACCTAATGGGTTTACATTTTGGAAATCGATAGTCGCTAAATTCTTCGCATTAAATTTGCTTCCTTTAGAAATTAAAGTTTCTCCAAAATTATTTACCACACCTGGTGTAGTATGATCTTTTAAAAGCGTTTGTAATTTTTCAATCAACAATTCTTTTAATGAAGTAAAGTTTTGCTCATGTTGTTTTTCAACTTTATCTAACAATGCTTTCTCACGCACTTTACCACTCTTATCTTTCTTCGCACGTTGGAATAATTTTTTATCAATCACAACACCTTCTGTACCGTTTGGTGCTTTTAAAGAAGCATCTTTTGCGTCACCTGCTTTGTCACCAAAGATGGCACGCAATAATTTTTCTTCAGGAGTTGGATCTGATTCACCTTTTGGTGTAATCTTACCTATTAATATGTCTCCTTCTTTTACAGTTGCACCAATACGAATAATACCATGCTCATCTAAATCCTTAGTGGCTTCTTCAGAAACGTTTGGTATATCAGAAGTTAATTCTTCTTCTCCTAATTTAGTATCGCGCACTTCTAACTCATATTCATCAATATGTATTGATGTAAATAAATCTTCACGTACGACTCTTTCACTAATTACGATCGCATCCTCAAAGTTGTAACCCTTCCATGGCATGAACGCCACTTGCAAGTTACGACCCAAAGCTACTTCACCGTCTTTAGTAGCATACCCTTCTGTTAAGAAATCTCCCTTCTTCACTTTTTGTCCTTTCTTCACAGCAGGACGCAAGTTGATACAAGTAGATTGGTTGGTCTTAATGAACTTAGTTAGCTTATATATAATTAAGTCTTCGTTGAAACTTACTAAACGATCAATATCATTACGATTGTAACGAACATGAATTTCATTCGCATCCACAAACTCAATCACACCTTCTCCTTCAGAATGTAATTGAATACGTGCATCACGTGCAGCCTTTCCTTCTAAACCAGTTCCTACGATAGGTACTTCTGGACGAATTAAAGGTACCGCTTGACGTTGCATGTTAGATCCCATTAACGCACGGTTCGCATCATCATGCTCTAAGAATGGAATTAAAGAAGCACTCAAACCAACAATTTGATTTGGAGCGACATCCATAAATTCAACATCTGCTTTATCTAAGATGGGGAAATCTCCTGTTTCACGAGAAGGTACTTTATCTTCAGAAAATTCATTCTTCTCATTTAAGGGAACATTACTTTGTGCAATTCTAGCAGAATCCTCTTCTTCTGCACTTAAGTATGTTAAATTCTTTAAGCTCACTTTACCATTGTCTACTTTACGGTAAGGTGTTTCAATAAAGCCCATATCATTAATCTTCGCGTGTACACACAAAGTAGAAATCAAACCAATGTTAGGTCCTTCTGGTGTTTCAATAGTACACAAACGACCATAGTGTGAATAGTGTACGTCACGCACCTCGAAACCTGCACGCTCACGACTTAACCCACCGGGTCCAAGTGCGGAGATACGACGCTTATGCGTGATCTCACTTAAAGGATTGGTTTGGTCTAAGAACTGAGACAATTGAGAAGTACCAAAGAATGAATTGATAACAGAAGATAAAGTTCTTGCATTAATCAAATCCACTGGAGTAAACACCTCATTGTCACGTACGTTCATACGCTCACGGATAGTACGCGCCATACGCGCTAAACCTACACCGAATTGAGCATACAATTGCTCTCCTACTGTACGAACACGACGATTGCTTAAATGATCAATATCGTCAATCTCTGCTTTCGCATTGGTTAAACGAACTAAATATTTTACAATTTCAATAATATCATTTTTAGTTAATACTTTTTTCTCTTGCGTTAAATCATGACCTAATTTTTTGTTGATCTTATAACGACCCACTTCACCTAAGTCATAACGTTTGTCAGAGAAGAATAATTTATCAATGATACCACGAGCCGTTTCATTATCTGGTGCATCTGCTCCACGTAATTGACGGTAAATATGTTGAACCGCTTCTAACTCAGAGTTAGAAGTATCTTTGTTTAAAGTATTGTAGATGATGGCATAATCTCCACCCACGTCTTCTTTTTGAATGAATACACTCTTAGCCCCCATTTCAACGATTAAGTTAACCGCATCTTGGTCTAAAACTGTATCACGCTCTAAAACAATTTCATTACGCTCGATACTTACCACCTCGCCAGTGTCCTCATCCACGAAATCTTCTACCCATGTTCTTAAAACACGAGCAGCTAATTTGCGTCCGATTTGATTCGCTAAAGTTTTTTTATCGGCTTTTACTTCATCGGCCATTCCAAATAATTCCAAAATATCTTTATCAGTTTCAAAACCAATTGAACGAAGTAAAGTGGTTACAGGGAATTTTTTCTTACGATCGATATACGCAAACATTACGTTATTGATATCGGTTGCAAATTCCATCCATGCACCTTTGAAAGGAATGACACGAGCAGAATATATTTTAGTTCCGTTTGGATGTGTTGATTGACCAAAGAATACGCCTGGTGAACGGTGTAATTGAGAAACCACAACACGTTCAGCACCATTAATTACAAAGGTACCTCTTGGTGTCATGTAAGGAATGTTTCCTAAGAAAACATCTTGCACGATTGTCTGAAAGTCAACGTGCTCCTCATCGTTACAACTTAAACGCAATTTTGCTTTTAAAGGCACTGCGTACGTTAAACCACGTTCCATACACTCATCAATAGTGTAGCGTGGCGGATCGATAAAATAATCCAAGAATTCTAAAACGAAAATGTTACGTGTATCAGTGATAGGAAAATTTTCCTTAAATACACGGAACAATCCTTCCACATTTCTGCGATCAGGTGTTGTTTCTAATTGAAAGAATTCTTTGAAAGATTCTAACTGAATGTCAAGTAAGTCTGGTGCTTCGGCAACGTGTTTAATTTTACCAAAGTTGACTCTGTTGTTCAAGTTTGTTGTAGACATACGGTATAAACCAGGTTTTATTGAAATATAATTTTTGGTAGAATATTCTCAAGTATAAAAAAGAATTAAAACCATTTGTCGCCAAACAGTTATAGCACTAGCTTATACGCCCAAAATAAAGGATTGCAAAGTTAAGGAATGGAGAGGACTTTTAAAAACAAATTTTGTACCAAAAGCATTGATTTTGAGCTTTTTTTGAGAAAAAATGCCAAAATAAGCAATTATGTCATATTTATTTTTTTATAATTTGTATATTATTCTATTATAATATATTAAAATATATATAAATTATTATATATAACGAGTCCTTCCTACCCCCTTTGGCGAAACTTAGGGTTTCTTTAACAGTCGGGCAAAGTACGCATACAAAAAATCCCCTCCCGATAAATCGGGACGGGATTATATTTTGAGGACCTAGGTCGAGTAAATTACTTTACTTCAACTTCAGCACCTGCTTCTTTTAATTTACCAGCGATTTCATCAGCTTCTGCTCTAGAAACGCCTTCTTTAACTGCTTTTGGAGCGCCATCTACTAAATCTTTAGCTTCTTTCAAGCCAAGACCTGTTAAATCTTTAACGATTTTAACTACGTTCAATTTGCTAGCACCTGCTGATGTTAAGATAACATCAAAAGCTGTTTTTTCAGCTGCTGCTTCAGCACCACCACCACCTGCAACTGCTACTGCTGCTGCCGCTGCTGGTTCGATACCGTAGTCCGCTTTTAAAACGTCTGCTAACTCTTGAACTTCTTTCACTGTTAAGCCTACTAATTGTTCGGCTATTTTTTTTACGTCTGCCATGTTGTTTCAATTTTTTCCGCTTTCAAAGCATATGCTCCAGCGGAAGGTTTAAAAAAATTATTTTAACAATATAAAAACAGAAACTCATTCGAGTCTTCTGTGATTAAAATTTTTGGGGAAGCTTACGCTTCCGGAGTTGCTTCTGCTTCAGCTGCAGGCGCTTCAGCTACTGGAGCTGCTGGTGCTGCTGCTTCAACTGCTACTTCCACTGCTGCAGCAACTACTTCTTTTTCTGTAGTAGTGCTACCGTTTTCAGCGTGGTTTAATAAAGCCGCAATAACACGCTTAGCTGGAGATTGTAACAATCCAATAACCTCTCCAATTAATTCATTCTTAGTCTTAATTTTTGTTAATGCTACTAATGAATTATCTCCTACAAAAATATCGCCATTAATAAAGGCTGCTTTTAAAGTAGGTCTGTCGCCATTATTTACTTTTCTAAAAGCGCTAATGATTACAGCTGGATCTTTTGGATTTTCAGAAAACATTAATGCAGTTACATTGTTTAATGATTCAAACAAACCTGCATACTTCTCGCTGTCCAAACTTTCTAAAGCCTTACGGATTAAAGTGTTTTTAGCCACTTTCATCTCTACTTGTTTGCTAAAACAAGTACGGCGTAAATTAGAAATTTGTTCTACGCTCAAAGATTCTGTATCTGTGATATAGAAGTTATTATATTGAGAGAACTTTTCTTTTAAAAGTCCAATCACTTCATTTTTTTGATCTTTGGTCATAACTAATTTTATTTTGTTACCAGGGTCATTTCCTTGCGGATCACCTGGATTAGTTCATTAATGATTTTGTTTCCAACGAAATACCTGGGCTCATTGAAGAGGCCATGCTTACTCCTTTCAAATAAGTTCCTTTTGAAGAAGAAGGTTTTAATTTGATGATTGCATTTAATAGTTCAGAACTATTCTCTGCAATTTTATCTGCAGAAAAAGATACACGACCTATAGAAGCATGAACGATACCTGCTTTGTCAACTTTGAAAGCAATTTTACCGCCTTTCACTTCGTTTACTGCAGCAGCAACATCATTTGTAACTGTTCCTGTTTTTGGATTTGGCATTAAGTTACGAGGTCCTAAAACCTTTCCTAATTTACCAATCTTTGGCATCACAGAAGGTGTAGCGATAATTACATCTACATCTACCCATCCGCCTTCAATCTTAGTTACAAACTCATCTAATCCAACATAATCAGCACCGGCTTCACGCGCAGCTGCTTCTTTATCTGGAGTACATAATACCAATACTTTTTTAGTACGACCTGTTCCATGAGGAAGAGATACTGTTCCGCGAACTTGTTGATCTGCTTTTTTAGGATCTACTCCTAAACGAATGTGTAAATCAACAGAGCTATCGAATTTTGTACAATTAATTTCTTTTACAAGTGTAGAAGCATCTTTAAGGGAATAAAATTTATTCTTATCCACCTTTGCTACCGCAACTTTTCTTTTTTTAGTCAATGACATTGTTCATTAATATTTGTGGTGAATAAAATTTAGTTTTCCCAAGGTGCTTTACCGTCAACAGTAATACCCATTGAACGAGCAGTTCCAGCAACCATACTCATTGCACTGTTTAAAGTGAAGGCATTTAAATCCTCCATTTTATCTTTTGCAATAACTTCAACCTGTGCCCAAGTAACTTTACCTACTTTATCACGATTGCTTTCTTTAGAACCTTTTTGAATTTTTGCAGCTTCCATTAATTGAACAGGAGCTGGTGCAGTTTTGATTACAAAGTCAAATGATTTGTCGGTATACACTGTAATTAATACAGGAACGACTTTGCCTTGTTTGTCTTGAGTTCTTGCATTGAATTGCTTACAGAACTCCATAATGTTTACCCCTTTAGAACCTAGGGCTGGACCTACTGGAGGTGCTGGATTGGCTTGACCGCCTTTAACCTGCAGCTTCACATAGCCAGAGATTTCTTTTGCCATTTTTTATGTTTTTTTTGGTTAAGCGTACCGTCAATTGGACGATACTCCCAAATACCCACACTTCGAAAAGTGTAAATTGGACGGCGAAAGTACGACTAATACTACTGATCGCAAAATTTTAAGCCCCCTTTTTCAATAAAATCAAGGGTTTGGGGACCAAAATAGTGGAAAATGGACAAAAAAAATCCCTCCTCGATTGCTCGGGAAGGGATCTTTTTACCTTTTTCCTTCTAACTCAGTTTCTCTACCTGCATGAAACTTAATTCCACTGGAGTAGATCGACCGAATATTTTTACGGTCACTTTCAATTTCTTCTTTTCTTCATTCACCTCTTCTATGACACCATTAAAGTCATTGAAAGGCCCTTCAATTATTTTAACTGTTTCACCCAAAATGAATGGCTCGCTGATAGAACCACCTAAGTCGTTCATCTCATCTACCTTACCTAACATTTTGTTTACTTCAGATTTTCTTAAGCAAATAATATTTCCTTTTGACCCTTTACCATCTGTCAAAAAGTGCATCACATTGGAAACATTGCTGATAGACATTACGATGTCATCTGGCAAACGCCCGCCGTTATTGTTGTCCACTACTTCCATCATTACGTATCCTGGAAAATAGTTTTTTTCGCGCATTACTTTTTTACCGTTTTGCACTTTATATACTTTCTCCATTGGAAGAAAGATTTGTTTAATCACATTATGCCAACCATTTCTTGTGATGTCTTTATCCAGGTATTCTTTAATCTTTTTTTCTTTACCACTTACTACACGTAGTACATACCACTTCGTTTCAGGAGCGGCTGCGACTGCAGGTGTAGCGGTTGTATTTAAAACTTCTGTTTCCATGATCTTACTTAAATAATGAGTATATCAACTTTAATAATTGGTTGCTTGAAAAATCCATCACCCATACTAAAGCAGTAATGATAATGGTTGCTACCAAAACTATCACAGTGCTTTGTTGTAAATTAGCCCAAGTAGGCCATGTTACTTTTTCTTGCAACTCAATGTAGCTTTCTTTAAAATAATTAGCAATCTTGTTCATTCTATTCTTTTTTTTGATCCGATAATAATTAAATATAGCTATTCTGCTATAAATATTAGCACGGGCACTAGGATTCGAACCCAGATCAAAGGTTTTGGAGACCCGTATGCTACCGTTGCACTATGCCCGTATGAACCAAAAGTCTCTGGTCCAAGCTTATGCTTACACCAAAGACTTTCAGTTATTATGTTTAGTTAAATTACTTTAAAATCTCAGTAACTTGACCAGCACCTACAGTTCTACCACCCTCACGGATAGCGAACTTAAGACCTTTTTCCATTGCGATAGGTTGGATCAACTTTACAGTTAAACTAACGTTATCACCTGGCATTACCATCTCAGTTCCTTCTGGTAAAGAACACTCTCCAGTAACATCCGTAGTACGGAAGTAGAATTGAGGACGATATTTATTAAAGAATGGAGTATGACGTCCACCTTCTTCTTTTGATAATACGTAAACTTCACATTTGAATTCAGTATGTGGAGTAATCGTTTTAGGTGCGCAAATAACCATACCACGACGGATATCTTTTTTCTCAATACCACGTAATAATAAACCTGCGTTATCACCAGCTTGACCTTGATCCAATAATTTTTTAAACATCTCAACACCTGTTACGGTTGAGCTCATTGGAGCATCCATCAAACCTACGATTTCTACTGCTTCACCTACTTTAACAATACCACGCTCAATACGACCTGTAGCAACTGTTCCACGACCAGTGATCGAGAAAACGTCCTCTACAGACATCAAGAATGGTTGATCGATAGGACGAGGAGGCAAAGGAATGTATGTATCTACTGCATTCATTAATTCAGTAATTGCATCCAACCATTTTGGATCTCCAGACAATGCACCTGTAGCAGAACCACGGATGATTGGCGTTTTTTCTCCATCAAATCCATAAGAAGTTAATAAGTCACGAACTTCCATTTCAACTAAGTCTAACAATTCAGGATCGTCAACTAAGTCAACTTTGTTCATGAATACTACGATTTGAGGAACACCTACCTGACGTGCCAACAAGATGTGCTCTTTAGTTTGAGGCATAGGACCATCTGTAGCCGCAACTACAAGGATAGCACCATCCATTTGAGCAGCACCAGTGATCATGTTTTTAACATAATCCGCGTGACCTGGACAGTCAACGTGTGCATAGTGACGAGTGTCAGTTTGGTATTCTACGTGTGCAGTATTGATAGTGATACCACGCTCTTTTTCTTCTGGCGCACCATCAATTTCATCGTAGTTTTTCTTAGTAGCTAAGCCTCTCTTAGACAATACGTCTGTGATGGCCGCTGTTAATGTTGTTTTACCATGGTCAACGTGGCCAATAGTTCCAACGTTTACGTGAGGTTTCTCCCTCTTAAAGGTCTCTTTAGACATCTTTATTTATTTTATTTTATTTTTATAATTGCTGTTAATAGACCACCGAGTCCATCAACCATAGCTTTCAAAATTAAATCAACCTTCTCAATCCACCTAGTTCTATACACTTTTTCTTACGCTTCAGCTCTTTTTCAAGCTTTTACTAGTTTTTGAGCCGTTGATGAGAATTGAACTCACGACCTCTTCCTTACCAAGGAAGTGCTCTACCACTGAGCCACAACGGCAATAATCTAACCGGCTTCCATTGTTCCCATCAACAAACCAATTGGAGCGGGAGACCAGGCTCGAACTGGCCACCTATAGCTTGGAAGGCTATCGCTCTACCAAATGAGCTACTCCCGCATAATGTTTCCACCCTTTAAAGAACTATTTCTTTTTTGCACTTAGGGCTGCAAGTTAAGAAAAAATTGGTGGGCAGAGTAGGGTTCGAACCTACGTACTCGTGAGAGAACAGATTTACAGTCTGTCGCCTTTAACCACTCGGCCATCTGCCCCTAATTTTTAATGAGCCGGAAATGGGACTCGAACCCGCGACCTGCTGATTACAAATCAGCTGCTCTACCAACTGAGCTATTCCGGCAAGACATAAAAGAACTATCCCAATTTTTGGGATGGCAAAGGTAATGGAAATCTTTATTTATCAAAATTTTAGGGCACTATTTTATCTCAAAATCAAGGTAAAAATCAAAATAACCTCCAATTCATGCCCCTAATCTGATAAAACAAGCAAACATTGGAAAAAAAATGCCCACTATCTTGCTAAAAACAAAACAGTGGGCAGTATAATATATATTTATTTTTTACTTCTTTTTTTATGCGGCTATGCGCTCTTTTTTCTTTTTAAGTTGATTGGTGATGGAATCAAATGCTCGATCGAATGATGTTTGAAATGTTTTTGATGTTGCTTTCACAAAACAATCCTGTTTAGGGATATGAATTTTAATTTCAACCACCTTGTCTTTTATGGCGTGTGCCAGACTTTCTAATTTTAGATACACTTCTACCTTTGTAATGTGGTCATGGAAGGTGGCTAACTTGTCTAATTTTTTTTGAACAAATTGTAATAATTTTTCGTCTGCATCAAAGTGCACTGTCTGAATGTTGATGTTCATACAATAAAATTTAAATGATAATAAAATTAAAAGAACTGATCAGGTAATAACATCACTTACACCTGCATTAGTAAGTTACGACAATTCGTAATTATTTACAAGTAAAAAAATGTTTTATGATAACTTTATGATTCGTAAATATCAACCCTTTCTAAAAGATGATTGATATCAGTTTTTACCCCTCCTATTGTTGAGGAAAATTAGGCCTTAGGATGTGCTTTTGCAAACACTTCCTTTAATTTTTCAATTGTATTATGTGTGTATACTTGAGTAGCTGCTAAACTACTATGTCCTAGTAATTCCTTTACTGCATTGAGGTCTGCACCGTTATTCATTAAGTGCGTTGCAAAACTATGTCTTAATACGTGTGGACTTTTCTTTTGTAAAGTAGTTACTTGAGATAAATAAAATTTTACAAAAGTATAGACAGCTTTAGGTTGTAATGTCTTCCCTTTTTCTGTAACAAATAAAGAAGGATTCCCTATTGCTTCTTTTGGCTTCTCTGCAATGTATTGTTTTAAAGCCAATGCTAAGGCTGGACTAATTGGAAGCATTCTTTCTTTATTTCCCTTGCCCAAAACTTTAATGATTCTTTTAGAAAGATCTAATTGATTTTCCTTACATCCAATGAGTTCACTCAATCGCATGCCTGTTGCATAAAAAAGTTGAATGACCATTTTTTCGGTATACCCCTTCCACCCTTCCGCAAAGGATAAATTAATAAAGAGTTGCTCCATATCGTTCTCTGCAACAAAAGCCGGTAGTCGTTTACTTATTTTAGGGCTAATGACCGTCTCCATTGGACTCTTTGTAATTTTTCCTTGCTGAATTTGATATTTATAAAAAGATTTTAAAGAAGATATTTTTCGATTTAAGGTTTTACCCGTCATTTCCTCCTCTTTCATTGTTGCCAACCAGGAACGAACCATGGTACCCGTTATTTGATCAAAGGTTAATCCTTCGTATTGTGTTTCTACAAAATCGAAAAATTGAATGAGGTCATTGGAATAGGCTGTAATAGTGTGCAATGAATACCGCTTCTCAAATTGGAGATAAGCGAGAAAGGCGTTTAAAGGCGTGTAGCGTGTTTGTATGGACATTGCCTTATAAAGATACAGCATGTTGTTAAAACAAAAAACCCAAGCTAGGTTGTCCTAACTTGGGTTTTAATATCATTAAAGGATTTTTCGAGGCTTTATATTTCTACAAAGGACTCAAAAAAACTATCCCTCTATCTTTCCGCTGAAAATTTGTTGCTTATAGACAGCTTTTAACACTTCGAAACGACGTTTTACCGATGGTTTCACAAATGCTTGACGTGAACGTAAGTTTAATAAAGTCTTGCTTTTTTCAAACTTCTTTTTGTACTTCTTTAACGCTTTGTCAATGTTCTCGCAGTCTTTTGAATCAATTATTAACATAATATATATACCTCCTCAGGTGTTTTAAAATAAAAATTGGAAGGCAAAGATAGGATTCCTTTTGTAAATACCAAATTTAGCTAGAGATTTTTATCATCAATCCCCCTACCTTTTAAGGCCCCCGATATGGCCTGATCCATTACCCTTTCGGCAAATGGACGGGTTAAGTCGTTTAATTCCTCCGTTTTGGTCTGAATTAGGTTCTTATCTGCCATGGTAATGGCCAACTGCAAAGCTTGCATGGCATTGGCTGTAGCGGTCATTTCGTCCTTACTTAATAAGTTAGCATTCTTAATCATGAACTTTTCAGTGACAGACAGCATTTGTTCTGCTTCGGTACTTGCTTCTACCAGTGCACGTGTGGCAATATCTTCTTTAGCATGGGTGATACTTTCTAGTAATCTTTGCTCAACTTCCTCATCGGTTAATCCATATTGTGGTTTAATATCTATACTCTGGGTTACACCACTTCTTAATTCTTTCGCGCTTACTTGTAAAATACCATCAGCATTAATTAAAAAACTTACTTCAACTTTTGGAAGCCCTGCAGGCATAGAAGGAATACCCGATAAAGTAAAGGCGCCTAATTTTCGATTGTCTTTCACTAAATCTCTTTCCCCTTGATAGACGGCTATATTAATACCCGATTGTGCATCTTTTTGAGTGGTGTATTGTCGTGAAACTTTAGTGGGGATTTTTGAATTACGTGGAAGTAATACATCCATTAAGCCTCCCATTGTTTCAATCCCTAAACTTAATGGGGTAATATCTAACAACAACATGTTTTGGTTATTACCAGATAAAATATCGGCTTGCACTGCAGCGCCTAAGGCCACTACTTCATCTGGATTCACACTATCATTCACTGCTTGATTAAAAAAAGTAGCTACTGTTTGTTTGACCAATGGAACACGTGTACTTCCTCCCACCATTAAAACCGTATTAATATCTTTTACTTCAAGTGCGGCATCTTTCATTGCCAATTTACAACAGTCAATTGTTTTTTGAACAATAGGTTGAATTAAGTTTTCGAATACTTGTTTTGTAATAGAAATTTTTTCGCCTGCAAATTCAGTTTCAAATAAATCTGATGATGATAAAACTATTTTTGCTTTTTCTGCAGCTAATCTTAATTGTTGTTTTAATATTTTATGATCCTCTAAATCACTTACTCCCATTTCTTTCATCCAATACTCTATGATAGCGCGATCCAAATCATCGCCACCTAAATAAGTATCGCCATTAGTACTTAACACTTCGAATATACCATTGGAAATTTTTAAAATAGAAATATCAAAAGTTCCACCTCCTAAATCAAATACTGCAATTGTTTTTTCTTCTGCCGGATCTAAACCTAATCCATATGCTAAGCTAGCGGCAGTAGGCTCATTGATAATACGCAATACATCAAGACCTGCAAGCTTTCCTGCATCTCTTGTTGCTTGACGTTGTGTATCATTAAAATATGCAGGCACCGTGATAACTGCTTTGGTGACAGGTGTTTTTAAAATATGTTCGGCACGTTTTTTTAATTCCGCTAAAATGAAGGAAGATAAATCGATGGGGGAATAAAAGGTAGATCCTACTTGCACTTTTACTAAGCTATCTCTGTTGTCGTCAATAATTTTGTACGCAAAAAAATCTTGATGGGTTCTAATATCATTATGACTCTTACCCATTAAACGCTTCGCGCTAAAAATAGTATTCTGCGGATCTGATTCTAAAAAAGGTTTTGCGTTAGTCCCCACTTCTACATTGCCGTATGCATCGAAATGTACTACACTTGGTACAATACTACTTCCATCAAATTCTTTAAGTGCAGTAGGTAATTTTGTTTCGGGATGAATAATGGCCACTAAACTATTAGTTGTACCTAAGTCAATCCCTACAATTATTTCGGCTTGTTGTAAACTACCAGTAGCAATATTGATCGCAATTTTAGCCATTTAAAAAATTTTACAAATGTACAGTGCTACTTAAATTAAACCTTATGAATTAAGGAAAGATTTATTGAGGTGTTTTTGAATAGATCAAATTAGATTTTGAAAAAGTATCATGAAAAGGCTTGCCATTCCAAGCCAATCCAAACATAGAAATAAGGGTACAGTGCACAGTAGCTCTTATCAAAAATTGGAAAATATTTGGTCTTCCTCCCTTTTCAGAAACCACTTTAGTTCCTGTGAGCCATTTAGCCGGCGTGCGTAAAAATATCCACTCAAACAAAAATACATACGCCCACATAGTGCCAAAAAAGAAGGTCCCAAATCGAATGGGCATAAAATTCCAAAACATGACATAAAAATTCCACCATCCGTATAGTAAATAGGCTAGCATAAAGACGATAATCGTGTCTACCAAAAAGTGTAAAATTCTGGTTCCGTCACCAATTGTGGGAGTTGTTGGGTTCATGATGCGAAATTATTGCATTTTAGTAGTTATTTTTGCCTAAAGTATCTATTATATGACTTTAATACAAGAACTACGTTGGAGAGGAATGATTCAGGATATTATGCCTGGTACAGAAGAACTGTTTGAAAAAGAACAAGTTTCAGGCTATATCGGTTTTGATCCTACTTCGGATAGTTTACATATTGGAAGTTTAGTACCCATTTTATTATTGGTTCATTTGCAAAGAGCTGGACATAAGCCAGTGGCTTTAGTAGGTGGTGCAACTGGAATGGTAGGCGATCCAAGTGGAAAAAGTGAAGAGCGTAATTTATTAAGTGAAGAAACTTTACAATTTAATTTAGCAGGTGTTCAAAAGCAATTAGCCCATTTTTTAAATTTTGATACTACCCTTCCGAATGCTGCTGAAATGGTGAATAATTATGATTGGTTTAAAAGTTTTACTTTCTTAGATTTTATCAGAGATGTAGGCAAGCATATTACAGTGAACTACATGATGGCAAAGGATAGTGTCAAGAAAAGAATTGAAGGTGATACAGGCATGAGCTTCACAGAATTTACTTACCAATTGGTACAAGGATTTGATTTTTATTGGTTGTATAAAAATAAAAACTGCAAGGTGCAAATGGGCGGCAGTGATCAGTGGGGCAATATTACCACAGGCACAGAATTAATAAGACGTAAAATGGGCGGTGAAGCATTTGCATTTACTTGTCCATTAATTACCAAAGCAGATGGTGGTAAATTTGGTAAAACGGAAAAAGGAAATATTTGGTTAGATGCCAACAAGACATCGCCTTATCAGTTTTATCAATTTTGGTTGAATGCTAGTGATGAAGATGCTAAAAAATGGATTAAGATTTTTACGCTCTTGCCTTTTGAAACGATTGATACATTAATTGCTAGTCACGAACTAGCTCCGCAAGAAAGAATATTACAAAAAAACCTAGCCGCTGAATTAACTAAACTAGTGCATAGCGAAGAAGACTTAGCTTTTGCAATTCGTGCTACTGAAATTTTATTTGGCAATGCTACTACAGAAGTACTGCAATCATTAAACGAAGCCCAATTACTCCAAGTAATGGAAGGGGTTCCTACAGTGAGTGTTACATTGGCACAATTAAACGAAGGCTATGACTTGGTAAGCTTATTAGCTGATAGTAAAATATTTCCTAGTAAAGGAGAAGCACGTAAAATGTGGCAAAGCGGTGGCATTAGTATCAACAAAGAAAAAATAGGCGCAGACTTTTCTAATGTAACCACGGCACAATTATTACAAGGAAAATATATCTTATTACAAAAGGGCAAGAAGAATTACTACTTAGTAATTGCTAATTAATTTTATTGCAAGGCTTTCCACATTTCTTCTGCCACTAAAGCATTCCCTTTTTCATTTAAGTGCACACCATCGGTTGTTAAAATACCTTTCGCATTGTTATCAGGATTATGTGTTACACTATAGTCATGAAAAATAGTTCTAAGATCGACCAAACCTAAACCATTGGCTTTGGCATACTTTCTAATCCAACTGCTATAGGCATTTAAATCTCCGTCCTGAGCATTTGAAAAATCACTTTTTTCACCAATGGCTGCAGGAGTCACAACAATTACTTTTGCTCCAGTAGCTTGAATTTTTTTAACCACGGCATCATAAAAACCACCAAACTTATCAAAGTCGGTACCTGTTCCAAAGCTAGACTTATGCCAAACATCATTCACCCCTACCCAAATTACCACTACATCTGGTTTCTTTTCAAGCACGTCTTTTTCCATTCTTAAATACAGATCATAAATTTTATTACCGCCTATGCCTGCACCATTTAATTCAAATTTGTCTGAAGCTCCTTTTTCCGCAATCATATTCTGTAAAACGTCAATATAACCGCCTTTTTGAACACCAGCTTGTGTAATAGAATCACCAAAAAATACCACTTTCTTTTTCTTTTCCCCTCTAAAAGACATCATAAATAGACAAGCAATAAATAGAGTTAGTAGTGTTAATTTAATTCCCATAAAATGTTATTATTGGTTTTGAAATATAATTGAGAGGTTAAGTTAAGCCAATTTCATAATAATGGCTTTAAAAGGCATTATTATTTGGAAAATTTTACGCCGAACCCTATTTTTGCAGTCCATTCTAAGAATGGCATAGGATTGCCTGATAGTATAATGGTAGTACGACTGTTTTTGGTGCAGTTTGTCTTGGTTCGAATCCAGGTCGGGCAACCAAAGAAAAAAGAAGCCATCCCGATAATTCGGGATGGTTTTTTTATTGAGTAAATGAGCAGCTCAAGCTTGCTTGTTGCTGCGAATGAGCTCAATAAAAAACAAAGGCAGTTCTAGGAACTGCCTTTGTAGCTTCTTTATTTTATGTTGGGATTTTCCCATTGAAAGGATGACCGACCAACGGGAGGTCATCCTGAGTAGGGATTTTCCCTCATAAAGGATGACCGAAAGAAGTGAGGTCATCCTGAGTTGGGATTTTCCCATTGAAAGGATGACCGACCAACGGGAGGTCATCCTTTTTTATTTCATAGGCACCACCATCACAGGCATGGTCGCATGCCTTACAATATATTCAGCGGTACTTCCCATTACCACATGTGAAAATCCGGTACGACCATGTGTACCCACCACGATATAGTCAACCTTATCCATAATTGCTTTCTCAATAACAACGTCTTTGGGATTACCCACTTCAACAAAAATTTCTATGGGAACATTTGGATACTTTTTTTGCACCAGTCCTAATTCTTTAATAGCCGCTTCTTTTTGCGCAGTATAAATTTCATCCCAAGGTGATGGTATAAGTGCCATTTGCGCTTGTAAATAATCTACATACATAGTTACTACCGAACTTAAAATGACAGTGGCATCCATTTTAATAGCCAGTTCAATGCCTTTATTAATAACCGCTTCAGTGGATTCACTTAAATCAACTGCAATGAGTACTTTGTTTTTCATGGCTTTATATTTTTATAAAGCTATAAAAACCACTATCCAATAAATATGACTCTTGTTAGGAAAAGCGGTATTTAGAATGATACCTGTCAGAAAAAAATCTTATTCGTCGCATTCTACGATTGTACCATAATCAACCAATAGTTCTTCACCACAAAGAATATCTCTAATAGCTTCAAACTCTTCCCCATCATGTAAGGAAATGACATTCGGTGTTTCAGAATGATTTAAATAAATAACTAAATCCACCAACTTAAAACCATAATCAGGAATGAAATAATGATCTTCATCAAACAAACAATGATTTTCTATTAAATCTTTTGAATGTTGCGGTAATGCATCTACTTCTTGCTTACTTACTTTAATCCATTCACCCACCCCTTTTGAAAAAATATTTTTTGTTCCTTTAGGAATATCTCTAATAGCGAATACCCCAATACCATGCAATGGAGAAGGCTTAATCATCACATAGGTTGACCCACTTAATTCTTTTAATAGCGCTTCTTTATTCATAAATACTTAACTCAATTTTTGAATACACTGTTCTAAAGATGTTTCCCAATGAGGTATAGCAATAGCAAGTTCATTTTCTATTTTATGGGTATCTAATACAGAATAGCCTGGTCTTGCAGCAGGGGTTGGAAATTCAGCAGTCGTAATTGCAATTAAATCACAAGAAAGACCAGCCAATGCTTTTATTTTTTCTGCAAATTGATACCAAGTAGTTTCACCCGTATTGGCATAGTGATAAATGCCTTGTATATTTTTACCACCATTCAACCCTTCAATTATTTTCAAAGTTACACTCGCTAAATCACGTGCATAAGTAGGGCGGCCTGCTTGGTCATCAACAATTTTTAGCTGCTCTCTTTCTTTCATTAATCGAATCATGGTTTTTACAAAATTATTACCATGACTACTAAACACCCATGAAGTTCTTATAATGATACTTGCTTCATTTTCTTGCAAAGCCAGTTGCTCACCCTCCGCCTTTGAACTGCCATAACTATTGATGGGCTGCAATGGAGTATCTGGTAAAAAAGGAATACTTGAAACACCATTAAATACATAATCGGTTGAATAAGTAATAAAACGAATTCCTTTTTGTTTTGAAATACGCGCAATCGCTCCTACTGCTAAAGCATTCACCGTATGCGCCATTTCTTTTTCCGACTCTGCTTTATCTACAGCTGTATAGGCTGCTGTATTAATGATAATATCTGGCGCGATATCATTTATTATTTTTTCAAAGGTATTGGGTTTAGATAAATCCATTCCAGTTCGATCTAAAAAAATAAATTCAAATGTAGGATAAGATGAAACCAACTGGCTTAACTCCCAACCCAATTGCCCATTGGCTCCTGTCACTAAAATTTTTTTAATAGACATTATTTTGAAATAAATTCTTTAGGTAATTTAGTCCACTCACTTGGAGGCAAAGCTTTAAAATAATCGTAAGTCTTTTTCAAACCTTCGGCACGATCCACTTTTGGCTCCCAACCTAAAATAGTTCTTGCTTTTGTAATGTCTGGTTGTCTTTGCTTGGGATCATCAACAGGAAGTGGCTTGTAAATTATTTTCACACTTGATCCTGTTAATTTTAAAACTTCTTCTGCAAAATCTTTTAAACTTATTTCATTTGGATTGCCAATATTCACTGGTTGCGAATAATCACTTAACAACAATCTATAAATGCCTTCTACTAAATCATCTACATAGCAAAAGCTTCTTGTTTGAGAACCATCTCCAAACACCGTCATATCTTCGCCTCTTAATGCTTGACCTATAAATGCAGGCAAAGCACGTCCATCATTCAAACGCATTCTTGGACCATAGGTATTAAAAATTCTAATAATTCTTGTTTCAACATGGTGAAAAGTATGATAGGCCATGGTAATAGATTCCATGTAACGCTTTGCCTCATCGTATACACCTCTTGGCCCTACTGGATTTACATTGCCCCAATATTCTTCTGTTTGAGGATGCACTAAAGGATCGCCGTAAACTTCGCTAGTACTGGCCACTAAAATTCTTGCCCCCTTCGCTTTTGCCAAACCCAATAAATTATGAGTGCCCATCGCTCCCACTTTTAAGGTTTGAATAGGAATTTTTAAATAATCAATGGGACTCGCTGGAGAAGCAAAATGTAAAATGTAATCAAGCTTTCCCTCTAATTCTATAAACTTGGTAACATCGTGATGTATAAATTCAAAACTGGTATTGCTTCTAAGATGCGCAATATTATTTATATCTCCCGTAATTAAATTATCCATTGCAAGCACATAATATCCTTCCTGAATAAAACGATCACATAAATGCGATCCTAAAAATCCGGCTGCACCTGTTATTAAAATTCTTTTTTGACTCATGGTAATTTATTTTGTAGCAGCTGCTCTTCCAATGCTTTCGTAATGATAACCTAATTCCTTCATTTTTGAAACTTCAAAAAGATTACGACCATCAAATAATATTTTGTGCTTAATCTCTTTTTCCATTCTTTCAAAATCGGGAGTTCTAAACTCACTCCACTCTGTGGCAATAATTAAAAAATCGGCGCCTGTTAATGCTTCATATTGACTGGTAGCATATTTAATCTTATCCCCTATTTGCGCTTTCACATTTGGCATTGCTTCTGGGTCATAGGCTGTAATAGCAGCTCCCATGGATGTTAAAGCCTCAATGATACTTAATGCTGGCGCTTCTCTAATATCATCTGTATTAGGCTTGAAAGCCAAGCCCCACAATGCAATTTGCTTGCCTTTTAAATCGCCTTTATAATGAGATTTGATTTTATCTACTAAATGTAATTTTTGATTCGCATTTACTTTTTCAACTGCTTTCAAAATTTCAAAATCATATTTCACTTCATCAGAGGACATGATTAATGCTTGTACATCTTTAGGGAAACAAGATCCGCCATATCCAATACCAGGAAATAAGAAACGCTTCCCAATTCTGTCATCACTACCAATACCTCTTCTTACCATATCCACATCAGCTCCCATGCGCTCACACAATTGAGCAACCTCATTCATGAAAGATATTTTGGTTGCCAAGAATGAATTGGCTGCATATTTTGTTAACTCTGAACTTCGCTCATCCATAAAAATTACGGGATTACCTTGTCTAACAAAGGGTGCATATAAATCGCTCATTACTTTTTTAGCTCTCTCCGATCTTGTTCCTACCACTACTCTATCTGGTTTCATAAAATCATCCACCGCAACTCCTTCTCTTAAAAATTCAGGATTACTCACTACATCATATTCGCCTTTATAATTTTTCGCAATGGCCGCGCTTACTTTATCGGCAGTGCCCACTGGAACAGTACTTTTATTAACAATAACTTTATAATCTTTCAATATTTTTCCTAAATGATCTGCTACCCCTAAAACATATTTTAAGTCGGCACTTCCATCTGCTCCCGGAGGTGTTGGCAAAGCCAAGAATATAATTTCAGCACCTTCTATGGCTGATGCTAATTCAGTTGTAAACGTTAAACGTCCTTCTTTAATATTTCTTAAAAATATTTTCTCTAATCCCGGCTCGTATATCGTAATTTGACCATTACTTAATTTTTCCACTTTTGACTTGTCGATATCAACACATGTTACTTTGTTTCCCGTTTCTGAAAAACAAGTTCCAGTCACTAATCCAACATATCCTGTTCCTACTACTGTAATTTTCATCTAGTTCTTTTTTTTAATTAAAAAATGATTTTACACCTGCTACGATATAGGCTAATTGCGCTTCCTCCATTTCGGTATGCACCGGTAGAGAACAAACACAGGGGGTTAGTGTATCTGTTATAGGTAAATTCCAATTTGTATTTTTTTGCTCACCAAACATTTTTTGCAAATGACCTGGCACTGGATAATATATCATGCAGGGTATTTCCTGTGCCGCCAAATGCGCTATAAATTTATCACGATCCACCCCTTTTAACTGAATGGTATATTGATGATACACATGTGTGCTATAATGGGTATTGGAAGGGGTTATAATTTCTTTAATAGAAGTAAATGCATCATTAAAATACTTAGCAACAAATTGTCTAGCAGTATTATATTGATCTAATTTTTTTAATTTAATATTTAAAATGGCTGCTTGAATTGAATCCAATCTTGAATTACATCCCACCACATCATGATAATATCTTTCAGATTGACCATGATTGGCAATCATTGTCATTTTATCAGCCAATACTTTATCATTGGTAAATAAAGCACCCCCATCTCCAAAAGCACCTAAATTTTTACTGGGGTAAAAAGATGTTGCTCCAATATGTCCGATAGTTCCCGTTTTTTTTGTCACCCCATTTGAAAAAGTATAATCACATCCAATTGCCTGCGCATTATCTTCAATAACAATTAAATTATTTGCTTTCGCAATTTCCATGATTTGTTCCATGGGTGCAGCATGACCATATAAATGTACAGGTACAATCACTTTTGTTTTTGGTGTTATGGCTTTTTTTAAACTTTCAATATCCATGCAAAAAGTAATAGGATCCACATCTACAAATACTGGTTTCAATCCTAATAATGCAACAACTTCTGTTGTGGCGATATAAGTAAAAGAAGGGGTTATGATTTCATCTCCTGGTTGAAGCCCTAAAGCCATCATAGCAATTTGTAAAGCGTCCGTTCCATTGGCACAGGGTATGACATAATCAGCCCCTAAATAAGTGCCTAAATTTTGAGCAAAATCCTTCACCGCTTTCCCATTAATGTAGGCTGCGCTATCCAATACTTCTTGAATCGCTGCATCTACTTCCTCCTTGATGGCTAAATACTGATTTTTAGTATCTACCATTTGAATTTTTCTCATCCTTTAAATTTGGGCAAAATTACAATAAAAAGGCTAATTCAACCCATTTGTAGGTATAAGTAGCCATTTCAAAACAAATTGAACTTTTCTGCTATTTTTTATTGATTTTTGCCCTACCGAAATACCTGTATGATTTTATACCATTTCTTCTTAGGGCTCTACCCAATATTAGCTTATCTCATTAGCCCGTTTAATGAAAAAGCAAGGCAATGGGTGGATGGACAAGCAAAGGTTTGGGAAGAGATTACTATTTTGAAGCAAAATATCAAACAACCACTTATTTGGGTGCATTGTGCATCTTATGGAGAATACGAACAAGGGCTACCTATTATTGAAAAAATTAAAGCGTCTTATCCATCACATCAAATATGGCTCACTTTTTTTTCTCCTTCAGGATATCTTCATCGCAAAAATGATGGCGTCGCAGATTTTGTAACTTACCTCCCCTTTGATAATGAGAAAAATGCTACTCTTTTTTTAGATACCCTGCAACCCTCTTTAATAATTTTCATTAAATATGAATTTTGGCATTATTATTTAGCTACTGCTCAACAAAGAAATATTCCAACCATTTTAGCTTCTGCACTTTTTAGAACTGGGCAAATATTTTTCCGTTTTTACGGAGGCTTTTATAAAAAAATACTCAACCTTTTTACGTCCATACTAGTTCAAGATTCTATTTCTCATGATTTAATCAAACCCTTATTAACCTCAGCAAAAGTATATATAACTGGAGACACTAGATTTGACAGAGTACTTAACACCGCCGCCAGTGTTGCCAAATTTGAATGGATCCAAAAACTAAGTAGCAATAAAATAATAATAGCAGGAAGCACATGGGAAAGTGATCATGTGATTTTAGCAAAAGCAGTAAGTGAAATAAAAAAAGTAAACTGGATTATAGTTCCTCATCATGTGGATGTTAACTCTATTACTCAATGTAAAAAACATTTCCCTAACGCGATTACTTTAACAGAACTATTAGCTTCTAAACAACACTTCACTTCACCTACAGTCATTATTATAGATCAAATTGGAATATTAAGAAACTTGTACCAATATGCATTTATTACTTATGTTGGTGGTGGTTTTGGTAATGATGGAGTACATAATGTTTTAGAACCATCTGCATTTGGGAAACCCGTTATATGGGGGAAAAATGATCTTAAATACAGAGAAGCCATTGGGCTTAGAAATGTTGGAGGTGGTTTTTCCATTGATTCAGCCGATGCATTAATTAAGACCATTCAATATTTAATGGTATCCGAAAAACAATACGCTGAAATTTGTAAAAAATCGGGGCAATATATTATTGACAACGCAGGAGCTACTCAAAAAACAATTGATTTTATTAAAGAGCAGCAACTATTAGGATAAGAATGGCTACTTTTGGCAAAATAAAATTTAGCATTATAATTATAAAATATGTTTATTGAACAAAATATTACTGGTGAAAGACGCGGTTGGATTGAAGTGATTTGCGGAAGTATGTTTAGTGGTAAAACCGAAGAATTAATTAGAAGATTAAAAAGAGCTAAAATTGCCAATTTACAAGTGGCTATTTACAAGCCAGCCACTGATACGCGCTTTGATGTCAATAAAGTGGTTAGCCATGATGCTAACTCCATTGACTCTATTCCCGTTAAAAGCAGTGCTGAAATTTTATTATTAGCTAATACTGCTGATGTAATTGGTATAGATGAAGCTCAATTTTTTGACGCTGGCATTATTGAAGTTTGTGAAACACTTATGATGCAAGGCAAAAGAGTTATAGTAGCAGGATTAGATATGGATTATTTAGGAAAGCCTTTTGGCCCTATGCCTTCTTTATTAGCCATTGCCGATTTTATAACCAAGCTGCACGCCATTTGTGTGAAATGCGGACACTTAGCTAATATTTCATACAGAACTAGTGATGAAGAAGGAACAGTCGTGTTAGGCGAAAAAAATAATTATGAACCAAGGTGTCGTATTTGTGCCAAAAAATAATTTCATCCTCAGTAAATAAAGTAAAATGAATCTGCAGTTTAAATCTATAATTACTTTATTGAAAAAAGATATGTTGCTAGAATTTAGACAGCAGTATACTTTCTTTGGCATCTTATTATATATTGCCTCCACCACTTTTGTTATTTACTTAACCATGGGGCAACCCGATGACAAAGTATGGAATGGCTTATTTTGGATAACCTTATTATTTATTTGTATTAATACAGTGGCGAGAAGCTTTTTACAAGAAGGAAGAGGTCGTATGCTCTATTTTTATACCATTGCGAGTCCAATACATTTTATTTTTTCTAAATTAATTTATAATAGTTTGCTCATGTGTTTTATGAGCGGGCTTAGTTTATTATTATTCATTTTATTATTAGGCAACCCCTTACAACATAGCTTATTGTTTTTTGGATTGAGCTGTTTGGGGGGTATTAGTTTAAGCCTGGTCTTTAGTTTTTTAGCAGCCATAGCTTCCAAAGCCCAGCAGCCATCGGCTATTATGGCGATTCTAGGTTTCCCCTTAATTATTCCACAGTTAATGTTGTTAATGAAAATTGCAAATATTGCTTTTGCAGATATCGTACAAAATGGACTACCTCAATTAGTAGGTTTATTGTGCGGCTTTGATATTATGATTGTAGCACTCTCTTATATCCTCTTTCCTTTTTTATGGAAAGAGTAGATTATTAAGAAACTTAAAATAAGATAAGCTTCCTAATAATTTTATTTATTTGATTTTTTATGGTGTTCTCTATCCTTTTAAAATTCTTAATTTTAAAAGGTCAAAATTAAAACTGAAGATGACGAACGGTTTGACCGTTATTGATAAGTTGTTGTAAAGATTCAATTCCAATTTTAAGATGATTAGCCACAAATTGAGCAGTTACTTTTGAATCGCTTGCTTCTGTTTTTACCCCTTCTGGCACCATTGGAGAATCGCTCACTAAAAGTAAAGCACCTGTAGGAATTTTATTATAAAATCCAACTGTAAAAATAGTAGCTGTTTCCATATCAATGGCGTAAGCTCTAATATCTGTTAAATATTCTTTGAACTTTTCATCATGCTCCCACACTCTTCTATTGGTGGTGTATACAGTACCTGTCCAATAATCTACATTGTTATCGCGTATGGTTGTTGAAATTGCTTTTTGTAATGCGAAGGCTGGTAAAGCAGGTACTTCTGGTGGAAAATAATCATTAGAAGTTCCCTCTCCTCTTATAGCAGCGATGGGTAATATTAGGTCGCCAATTTTATTGCGTTTTTTCAATCCACCACATTTTCCTAAGAATAAAACAGCTTCTGGTTGAATGGCTGTAAGTAAATCCATAATCGTTGCAGCACCTGGGCTACCCATTCCAAAGTTGATGATGGTAATTCCATCAGAAGTGGCGCATTGCATAGGCCTATCTTTTCCAATAACCTCTACCTTATGCATTTCGGCAAACATGTTTACATAATTGCTAAAATTAGTCAATAGTACAAAACGACCTAATTGGTCTAAGCTAGCCCCCGTATACCTTGGTAACCAATTCTCTACGATTTCTTCTTTTGTTTTCATACAAATCAATTTTAAGGTTTCTACTACTTATCTTTGGATTAAGTATTATATAAAAATACGAATTTTAATTTAAATGATAGTTCTCCATTATCCTAGCTACCCTTTTAAAATAAAAGCCATCAATGGGAAGGATCAAGTATTTGACCCCTTTAGAAAAATATGGGTAGTACTTACCCCAGAAGAATGGGTAAGACAAAACATTTTACAATACCTAGTTCAAAGCTGTAAATACCCATCAAGCTTAATAGCTGTTGAAAAATCTATTCAACTAGGCGAACTAACTAAACGTTTTGATATTGTTGTATATAAAAATGATTCCCCTTGGATGATTATAGAATGTAAAGAAGCAAAAGTAAAATTAGACGAGACAACTATGTTGCAAATATTACAATATCAACAAGTTCTTACTGCACAATATTTATTTATTAGTAATGGTCATGAAACACTAGGAGCTAAAATAGAATCGGGGAAACTGCATGCATTGCAAAATTTCCCCGAATACTTATAAAATAAATTCTCCTTTTCTATTAAGGGAATATTCCTAATTCAGCATAAGAAGTACCCACTTTATTAATAGCACAAACATAAGCCGCTGTGCGCATATCTGGAATGGATGGATTAGCTTCCCAAATATCCATAATCTCTCTAGTTGCATTTATCATAGTCTCTTCTAAACCACTATGCACTAAATCAATTTCATCAGGACCATGCGCGATAATTTCTTTTTCAGACTCTGTCACTTTTTTACCTGTCAACTCTTCAATCTGATTCAGAATATTAATGTTTGCATTTTCTGTAAATCTTTTTTCTAATCGACCATATCTTACGTGACTTAAATTTTTCAACCACTCAAAATAAGAAACGGTTACCCCTCCTGCATTTAAATACATATCAGGTATCACTAAAACTCCTTTGCCTGCTAATATATCATCTGCTTCAGGTGTTAAAGGGCCGTTAGCTGCTTCCCCAATAATTTTTGCTTTAATACGAGGCGCATTATTTGCATCAATTACATTCTCCAATGCCGCTGGAATTAAAATATCACATTCCATTTCTAATGCATCTGCGCTTTTTTCAATATTTTTTGCACCAGGGAAATTTAAAATACTACCTGTTTTTTTACGATGCTGAAATACTTCTTCTTCATTTAAACCTGCTGCATTATAGATAGCTCCTTCATATTCTGCTATTGCTATTACCTTGGCACCATGTTCTCTGAAAAATTTTGCAGAATAATATCCCACATTACCTAAACCTTGTACCACTACTTTTTTATCTTCAATACCTACTGTTAATCCTAGTTTTTTCATTTGATTTTCCATCAAACAAACTTCTCTTACACCAAAAAATACACCTAAGCCTGTCGCTTCTTTACGACCTCTTACACCCCCTAACGAAATAGGCTTACCCGTTACACAGCCCGCAGCGTCTATCTCTCCTGGTTTTAATGATTGATAGGTATCCACTATCCAAGCCATTTCTCTTTCGCCGGTTCCATAATCAGGTGCTGGAACATCAATGCCTGGACCTATAAAATTTTTCTTCACTAATTCAGAGGTATATCTTCTAGTAATTTTTTCTAACTCATACGTACTTAAACTTCTTGGACTAATTTTTATACCGCCTTTAGCACCACCAAAGGGCACATTCACAATAGCACATTTGTAAGTCATTAATGCAGCCAAAGCCATTACTTCATCCTGATTCACCGCCATGCTAAAACGAATACCCCCTTTACAAGGAGACTTATGCTGTGAGTGTTGTACACGATAAGCTTCAATAACTTCAATATGCCCATCATCCATTTTAACGGGAAAACGCATACTGTATATACTATTACAAGCTTTAATTTGTTCTAATATCCCCTGCTCCCAACTTGTAAATTTTGAAGCTTTATCAAAACTTCTTTCAACACTTTTAAAGAAACTATACTCTTTATTTTCTGACATAAAAATGATTTTAAATTAAATTTAATTCTTCGGGTTAATCTTTCGCGTTATGCTCCAGCGCCGATATTTTTTTATCAACACTTGCTACATAAATAAACAGCCCGACTAAAATTATAGTAACAATAGTCATTACTAAATAAATTTTACCTTGTTGCACCATGATGCTACTATTGTCAACAGCCTTTGTTTGTAATAATTGAAACATATATTTTTATTTATACTTGAATGATTATAATTTATTCCTGATTGATTATTAATTAGACGAATGTTATTACAAGAGTCCTTCTTTTTTTAATTTTAATAATTGTACTCTTATATGCAAAGTGCTTACCCATACTCCTAACAAAGTCCAACCTATTACAGCGGGATAAAAAACAGTACGCATATTAGCTGACATATCTTTTCCATTAATACCTGGATTACCATCACTGCCCTGTCCTCCAGGATGTAATGATTCTGTTAGTCTTGGTAAAATCCATAGCGTAGGGAATAACATAAAGAAAGAAAAAATATTATAGACAGCAGAAAGTCTTGCTCTTTTTTCGGTATCAATTAAACTGCCTCTTAAAACAAAATAGGCGAAATAAATAAGTAAGGCAATGGCTGCTCCATTTTGTTTTGGATCGCCTACCCAAGGACTACCCCATTGATAGTTGGCCCAAAAAGCACCTGTTACAATTCCTAAAAATCCAAAAAGCAACCCTGTAGAAGCATACGCCATTGAATAAATATCATGCACTGGATTAGCATTTCGCAAATATTTAATTGCATACACAAGAGATACAAATAACAGTATCATCATTCCAAACCACATGGGAACATGAAAGAAAAAATTACGAATTGACTCTTGCAGACGGTCGTCAAGCTTGGGAACTTTTACTAAAAAGCCATAAGTACAGGTATAAACCAAAAGGATAATAGATAGGATTTTCCACCAACGCGCTCTCAACATAGTTTAATTTATTTTAAATCAATAAATCCAAAAACTAACAATTGTTTGCAAAGTTAAGCATTTTGCATCCAATCCCCCAATTTTTGGTATGAATCTTATGTAAACAAAATTACTGCTTATGTTGTACATTTGCGTCCATAATTTTCATGCCGTAACATGAAGCGAACTGCCCCGTAAGGCTGTAGTAAACTTAATGTGGCTATCATTTAAAAATAGACACAAATGAAACTTTCTCAATTTAGGTACGATCTACCTTTAAATTTAATTGCACAATATCCTACTAAAAGAAGAGAGGATAGCAGACTGATGGTAGTTAACCGTCAAAATGGTCACATGGAAAATCGTCATTTCTCTGATTTATTAGAGTATTATGATGACAAAGATGTATTTGTAGTAAACAACACTAAAGTTTTTCCTGCTAGAATGTATGGACGTAAGGAAAAGACAGGTGCGAAGATTGAAGTTTTCTTATTAAGAGAATTAAACAAGCCCAACCGTTTATGGGATGTTATTGTTGATCCCGCAAGAAAAATTCGTGTAGGAAACAAATTGTATTTCGGAGAAAACGAAGAACTAGTAGCTGAAGTTATTGACAACACCACTAGTCGTGGACGTACGATTCGTTTTTTATGGGAAGGTGATGACGAAGGATTTAGAAAGATGTTAGAATTTTTAGGTGAAACACCATTGCCTAAATATATTAAACGCAAACCAGACGAAGAAGATAAAGAAAGATACCAAACCGTTTACGCAAAGCATGAAGGTGCTGTTGCTGCTCCTACTGCAGGTTTACACTTTAGTAAAGAGTTAATTAAAAGATCTGAAATTATTGGCATTCGTTTTGCTGAAGTAACCTTACATACCGGCCTTAGTACCTTCAGACCTATTGAAGTAGAAGATTTAAGCAAACACAAAATGGATGCTGAATATTTTAAAATAGATGAAGAAGCTTGTAAAATTATTAATACCGCAAAACAAAATGGTCGTCGCGTATGTTCCATAGGAACAACCGCTATGCGTGCCATGGAAAGTAGCGTTACCGCTCAACGTTTATTAAAACCAGCAGAAGGTTGGACAAATCATTTTATTCACCCTCCTTATAATTTTAATATTGCAGATAGTTTGGTAACTAATTTCCATTTGCCAAAAACAAGCTTATTAATTATGTCATGCGCTTTTGCAGGTTATGAATTAGCCATGGAAGCTTATAAAAAAGCCATTAAAGATAAATATCGCTTCTTCAGTTATGGTGATGCTTTATTATTTATCTAATCCTTATTTGTAAAATAGGATTAGATAAATAATACTCTATTTGATTTTTTTACTATTTATATAATCCTTATTTGTAAAATAGGATTAGATAAATAATACTATAATGATTTTTTCAAGTGATAAATATTAAAAAAGCCCCCCGAGTCTCGGGGGGCTTTTTTTGTACTAATAAATTTTTAATTCCATTTGCTATTCGCGAACATCTATGAATAGCGTTAATAAAATGACTTAAGTCCATCGTTAAAAAATGGTGCATGTTTGAGCGAAGCGAGTTCACCATTTTAGATGGACGTAGTTATTTTTAGCGTCATTCATAGCTGAGAGCGATAGTGAATGGAATTAAAATAATGAGTAAAAAACTACAAATTGAAAAGCCCCTTATTAATTAACTGCAAGGTTTTAGTCTTGTAAGTACTAGGGATTAACAAACTAATATTATGATGGCTCCCGCCATAACTTACCATAGTTACAGGCACTTCGTTGATAGCTTGAAATAATTTATTCAATACCGCATCTGTTTTTGCAATTTCATTTCCTACTATGGAAACGATGGTTTGATTTTTCTCCACTTCTACCATTGCAATATTATTAAGTTCAGCTAATATTTCAGTTAAGTGCGTATCGCTATCTATAGTTACAGATACGGCTACTTCAGATGTAGTAATCATATCTATAGGCGTTTTGTACTTTTCAAAAACTTCAAATATTTTTCTTAAAAATCCATAAGCCAAAAGCATTCTACTGCTCTTTATTTTTATCGCAATAATATTATCCTTAGCTGCTACTGCTTTCACCCCTACACTACCCGCTTCTTTTTTTATGACCGTCCCCGCAGCAGTTGGCTGCATGGTATTTAATAATCGAACAGGGATATTTTCTTGTTGCGCTGGCCAAATACAAGTGGGATGTAAAATTTTTGCGCCGAAATAAGCTAACTCTGCTGCTTCATCAAAACTTAATTGCTCAATAGCCACTGTTTTATCAACTACTCTTGGGTCGTTATTATGCATACCATCAATATCAGTCCAAATCTCACATACACTCGCTTTAACTGCAGCCGCAATTAAGGAAGCCGTATAATCACTGCCCCCTCTTTTTAAATTATCTACCTCTGCTCTACTATTTCTACAAATATACCCTTGCGTAATAAATAATTTTTTAGTAGGATGCTGCGCTAATACAATTTTTATTTTTTCTTGAATGGCTATTAAATCAGGCTCGTCATTCGCATCTAATTGCATAAACTCTAATGCTGGTAATAATGCATGATCAATTTTTTCTTGTTCTAAATACAAAGAAAATAATTTAGTACTCATTAATTCCCCCTGTGCTAATATATCTTTATTCAATGCATCGCTCAATGAAATTTTCTGCGTAATTTTTAAAAACTCAAAATGCTCCGTTATCATTTCATTGGCCTTTGCGCTAATCGCTTCTTCTTTTAATAAGTCAATAATAAAAGCCCGGTATTGTTTTTCTAAAACGGCAATTTTTTCTGAAGCAGTTTGTTTATTGGTAGAAGCTAAAGCATTGCTAATTTCTACTAATGCATTGGTAGTTCCACTTAATGCACTTAATACTACCAAAGTAGGTTCTGCATTTCGTGTAATTAATTGAGATACTTGGTGCATCCTTTCTGGCTTACCCACACTAGTCCCACCAAATTTCATTATAACCATGATTCATTTTTTTTGGAATGGCAAAGGTAAATTAGCCTGCTGAAAATTGTTCAATAATTCAACAGTAATTTGAAATTGTTTTGCAAACAAATGTTAGTGCAATAAACTAGAATGGTAAATCATCTACAGGTGCATCATCATTTGAAGGTGCGCTTGCTGGTGTATAAGAACCTCCTGCACTTTGATCAGGCGATGTTGTACCACTTGGCTTAGCTCCTAATAATTGCACTGAAACAATTCTTAAAGTTAATGAAGCACCATTTCTACCATCTGCTGTGGTATAAGATCTTACATCTGGCGTTCCTTCAACGTATACTTGTGTTCCTTTTTTTAAATAAGGGGCCACTGCTGTTCTATCTGTCCAATAAGAACAATCTACCCAAGTGGTTCTATCTTTTTGATTGCCTTGCGCATCTTTAAAACGCTCTGTATGCGCTACATTAAAATTAATAACTGTTTTGCCGTTAACATTGTTAACTACTGCGTCTTTACCTAAATTTCCGATTACTTGTAACTTTATCATTTTCTATTATTTTGTCGTTTTATGGTAGTGAAGATAGTATTTTTTAGAATTTTGAACTGAAAAGCCTAGCCCATTTTATGAACATTCTGCGATTTAGCAAAGATGAATTACTTTTGTGCTAAGCCAACTTTTAACTGGCCAAACACTATGAGCAAGAAAGGAAAGGTTTTAGTCGCTATGAGCGGCGGAATTGACAGCACAGTAGCAGCCTTAATGCTACACAACGAGGGTTATGAAGTGGTAGGTATTACCATGAAAACCTGGGACTATGCCACCAGCAATGCCAACGGCAAAGAAACGGGATGCTGCAATATTGATTCATTTAATGATGCCCGTTTAGCAGCTGTTAATAACGGATTCCCCCATTTTATTTTAGATATTAGAGATGAGTTTGGCGATTTTGTTATCGAAAACTTTGTGGAAGAATATTTAGCAGGTCGCACACCCAATCCTTGCGTGATGTGCAACACTCATATTAAATGGAGAGCCTTATTAAAAAGAGCGGATGCTTTGGGATGTGAATTTATTGCCACAGGACATTATGCTAAAGTGAGGCAACACACCAATGGTCGTTATGTCATTTCAAAAGGATTAGATAATACCAAGGACCAGAGTTATGTTTTATGGGGAGTAGATCAAGATTTATTAAGTCGTACTATTTTACCATTAGGGGGCATGCATAAAAAAGATATCAAACAAATGGCTATTGATATGGGCTATCCTGAATTGGCTAAAAAAAGCGAGAGCTATGAAATTTGTTTTGTACCAGATAATGACTACCGTGGATTTTTAAAAAGACGTGTACCCGGTTTAGAAGAAAAAGTAAATGGTGGATGGTTTGTAGATGCAACAGGAAAAAGATTAGGTAAACACAAAGGCTATCCTTTTTACACCATTGGACAAAGAAAAGGTTTAGAAATTGCCTTTGGTAAACCTATCTATGTAACTTCTATTGACCCCGTAAATAATGTTGTTGTATTGGGAGATGAAAGTGAATTAGATCAAAACGACATGTTGGTTGCCAAATTAAATTGGATTAAATACGATTCCATAAATGAGCCAATGGATTTAATGGCCAAAATTAGATATAAAGACGATGGTGCACTTTGCACATTATCCAATACCAATAATGGCGTGCAAGCAAGATTTTATGAAAATGTAAAAAGTATTGCACCAGGACAAAGTGCTGTTTTTTATGAAGGAGACGATGTGGTTGCGGGAGGGATTATTCAAAGCGGACAACTATTCCCTAGTACTACCTTATCTTAAATTTATTCAGTAATTTTTTGTAGCAGCGCGCCAAATAGTGTGTCAGCATGCTTTTCATAGCCTATAAAATATTGCTGGGCCACTAATTTAAATTTACCTGTGTCCATTAATTTTTGAATTTGATCTTCATTTTCTTTTTGATAGACAGAACAAGTTGCTACTAATAAATAGCCTCCTGTTTTTATTGCTGGCATTAAATGATGCAGAATACTTTCTTGCAATTGCGTCATTTTAGTTAATTGCAACTCTGTATAGCCCACTAAATTTTCTGGCGTCCTACCCCAGGTGCCACTTCCAGAACAAGGTAAATCTGCAAAAATAAAATCGAATTGTTTTTTTATTGCAAAAGGCAAAGTAATATCTACTACTTGTAAGGATGCGGGTTGAATTCCTGCTTCTTTTAATCGCTTCTCGCAATTAAATAAAATATTCTCTCTAATATCAGATACATGTAATTGCACAGAAGGCATTGTATCTTTTATTAAAATTGATTTTCCTCCACTTGCAGCGCAAGGATCCCAAACAACTAGCGGCTTTTCTGCTGAAGGAATGAGTTGTAACAAAGAAGCAAGTGCTTGTGAATTTATATCCTGAATGACAGCCTCTTTATTAAGTACAATAATATTTTGAAGTGAACTTGTATTTGGTAAAGCAAAAGCCATTTCATTAATAGACTCAAAAAACAATCCTTCTTTTTCTAAGGTAGCTTTCACTAATTCTTTTTTACCAGGCCTAGCACGAATAAATAATAAAGGTTGTTGTAAATGCGAAGCAGTAAATTTTGGAATATCAATAGATGAAGAAATAAAAGATGTTAAAGGGAATTGTGCACTTAGTTTTCTAAAATATTCATAGCAAATAGCACTAATACTTTTACGATCCTTACTGCCATGTTTTTTATTCGCTGCGAAATAGGTTTTTAAATATAAGGCAAAGGGTGTAGGCCCCTCGTATTCTCTCACTAATTTATCTGCAACGTTTTGATGTGAATTATGGTATTTATCAATTGTCATCTTCTAATGTAATGCTAGTTGGTTGCTAGCGCTGCAAATATCAGTTTAAATGTGCTAAATACACCCCTAAAAGCTGGAAGGAATGAAGGCTTAAATGCTAGATAGTAAAATATATATAAATTACTGATAATCAATTATTTATGTATAATTCGCTTTTTTTTCGATTTTAATTTTAATTATTTGCTTAAGTACCTTACCTTTGCCCTCCTGAAAATTAAATAGTACATGGCAAATCATTCGGCTACCAAAAAAGATATTAGACAAGCAACTAAACGTCGCGATAGAAACCGTTATTATGGTAAAACTACCCG
>Ga0214919_10000986_pt1 | contig 48195 bp, 50 predicted proteins | sample LL1503_MetaG_FD_177994 | JGI IMG/M metagenome (GOLD analysis project Ga0214919, IMG submission 177994) | Freshwater microbial communities from Lake Lanier, Atlanta, Georgia, United States - LL-1503 | ecosystem: Environmental > Aquatic > Freshwater > Lake | place: USA: Georgia | collected...
GGGACAACGTCTCGATCACGGTCAAGCTGATCAACCCGATTGCGATGGAAGAGGGCTTGCGCTTTGCCATCCGCGAAGGCGGTCGTACTGTGGGCGCCGGTGTGGTTGCCAAAATCATTGCGTAATTCGCATCTAACCGAGGAATTACCATGGCTACCAAACAAAAAATTCGCATTCGCCTCAAAGCGTTTGATTACAAGCTGATCGACCAATCGGCAGCGGAAATCGTTGATACCGCCAAGCGCACCGGCGCCATCGTCAAGGGCCCAGTGCCTCTGCCGACGCGTATGAAGCGTTTTGACATCCTGCGTTCGCCGCACGTCAACAAATCCAGCCGTGACCAGTTCGAGATCCGCACCCACCAGCGCCTGATGGACATCGTGGACCCCACCGACAAAACGGTGGATGCGCTGATGAAGCTTGACCTGCCCGCAGGCGTGGACGTGGAGATCAAGCTGCAATAAGTGGTTTGTGGCGCGGGGCACCTACTGTGCCTGCGCCACAGATTCTGGTATTTTTGTGGCCGCAAAATGCCTATAGCCCATAAGAACGGGTTATACTGATGGGCTGTCCCTGAATCGGACCGGCGAAAAGTCGGCCAGTCAGGACGGATTTATCAACAGTCTTTCACATCACAACGTTGCCGCCAATTGAAGTGGCGACGGTGGAAGTTACGGAGAAAACAATGAGTCTTAGCAATCATTTAGGGTTGCTGGGTCGCAAGGTGGGCATGATGCGCCTATTCACCGACGAGGGGGATGCAGTCCCTGTCACGGTGGTAGACGTGTCAAACAACCGTGTGACGCAGGTGAAAACCCAAGCCCATGATGGCTACGTTGCCTTGCAGGTAACGTTCGGTTCGCGCAAAGCATCGCGTGTAACCAAGCCGGTTGCAGGTCACCTCGCCAAGGCGGGTGTCGAGGCCGGCGAAATCATCCAAGAATTCCGCACTACCGCTGATGTCGCTGCCCAGTACCAGGCGGGCTCGGTGATTGCTGTGAACGGTATTTTTGCTGTCGGCCAAAAAGTCGATGTGCAAGGAACCAGCATCGGCAAGGGATTCGCAGGCACCATCAAGCGCCACAATATGAAGTCGCAGCGTGCCTCGCACGGTAATAGCCGTTCGCACAATGTGCCCGGCTCTATCGGTATGGCGCAAGATCCGGGACGTGTGTTTCCCGGTAAGCGCATGACCGGTCACATGGGCGACGAGACGGTGACCACCCAGAATCTGGATGTGATCCGTGTAGACGAAGCCCGTCAATTGCTCATGATCAAAGGTGCCATCCCCGGTTCGGCCGGTGGGTTTGTCACCGTGCGACCGGCTGTTAAAGTCCAGAGCGCGGCGAAGAAAGGGGCGAACTGATGCAGCTCGAACTCCTCAACGAACAAGGTCTGCCAACCGCAAAGTACGACGCGCCTGAAACCGTGTTTGGTCGCGCCTACAACGAAGACCTGGTGCACCAGGTGGTCGTCGCCTTCCAGGCCAATGCGCGCCAAGGCACCCGTGCCCAGAAAGACCGCCAGCAGGTCAAGCACTCGACCAAGAAGCCATTTAAGCAAAAGGGAACTGGCCGCGCGCGCGCTGGTATGACGTCTTCGCCCCTGTGGCGTGGAGGCGGTCGCATATTCCCGAATATGCCTGACGAGAACTTCAGCCTCAAAATCAATAAAAAGATGTACCGCGCCGGTATGGCCGCTATTCTTTCGCAACTGGCCCGTGAAGGTCGCTTGGCGGTGGTGGACTCGCTGACGGTGGATTCGCCCAAAACCAAGCCGCTCGCAGCACGCTTTAAAGCGATGAATTTGCAATCGGTACTGGTGATTGCCGATCAGGTCGATGAGAACCTGTATTTGGCATCGCGCAATTTGGTCAACATCCTGGTGGTGGAGCCCCGTTACGCCGATCCGGTGTCGCTGGTGCACTACCGCAAGGTACTGGTGACCAAGGCTGCCATGGACCAACTCAAGGAGATGTTCGCATGAGCCACGGTTCACATCCCACAAAATTTGACGAAGGCCGCCTAATGCAGGTCCTGATCGCGCCCATCGTGTCTGAGAAAGCCACCATGATTGCCGAGAAGAACAATGTCGCCACCTTCAAAGTGTTGCAAGACTCGACCAAATATGAAATCAAGGCCGCAGTGGAATTGATGTTCAAAGTCGAAGTCCAAGGCGTTACCGTAGTGAACACCAAGGGCAAGTCCAAGCGTTTTGGCAAATCCATGGGCCGCCGTGACAACGTGCGCAAGGCCTATGTGATGCTCAAGCCCGGACAAGAGCTCAACCTGGGCGGGGAGGCTGCGTAATCATGGCTGTCATTAAGATGAAACCCACCTCACCAGGCCGTCGTGGCGTGGTGAAGATCTCGCGCGATCACCTGCACAAGGGCGCGCCTCATGCGCCACTGCTGGAGCCGCAATTCCAGCATGCCGGTCGCAATAACAACGGCCACATCACTGTGCGCCACAAGGGCGGCGGGCACAAGCACCACTACCGTGTGGTGGATTTTCGCCGCATTAAGGATGGTATTCCCGGTAAGGTTGAGCGTATTGAGTACGACCCCAACCGTTCTGCCCACCTGGCGCTGATTTGCTACGCCGATGGCGAGCGCACTTACATCATCGCCCCGCGCGGTTTGGAAGTGGGAAGCACCATCATGAGCGGCGCCGAAGCTCCTATCCGTGTTGGTAATACCCTGCCAGTGCGCAACATCCCGGTGGGCTCCATCATCCACTGCGTGGAGTTGCAAGTTGGACGTGGTGCGCAAATCATTCGCTCGGCGGGCACCTCAGCCACCTTGCTGGCACGCGAAGGCACTTACGCCCAAGTGCGACTGCGCTCGGGTGAAGTGCGCAAGATCCACATTGACTGCCGCGCCACGATCGGCCAGGTCGCCAATGAAGAACACAGCCTGCGCCGTCTCGGGAAGGCTGGTGTTAAGCGCTGGATGGGCATCCGCCCGACCGTGCGCGGCACCGTGATGAACCCGATCGACCACCCGCACGGCGGCGGCGAGGGCAAGACCGGCGAAGGCCGTCACCCTGTCGATCCATGGGGCAATCTGACCAAGGGTTACCGTACCCGCGCCAACAAGCGTACGCAGGTCATGATCGTCTCGCGTCGCAAGAAATAAGGGGTAGGTAAATGACTCGTTCTCTCAAAAAAGGTCCTTTTGTTGACCACCACCTGGTTGCCAAAACGGAAAAAGCCGTGGCTACCAAGGATAAAAAACCCATCAAGACCTGGTCGCGCCGCTCCATGATCCTGCCCGACTTCATTGGCTTGACCATCGCTGTGCACAACGGCAAGCAGCACGTTCCTGTGTATATCACTGACCAAATGGTCGGCCACAAGTTGGGTGAGTTCGCACTCACCCGTACTTTCAAGGGCCACCCTGCGGACAAAAAAGTCCAGAAGAAATAGGAGGCGACCATGGAAACTCGTGCAACCCTTCGTGGCGTGCGTTTGTCAGTGGACAAGGGCCGTCTGGTCGCGGACCTGATCCGCGGCAAAAAAGTGGACCAGGCTCTCAACATCCTGACTTTTACGCAGAAAAAAGCGGCTGGCATCATTAAAAAAGTGCTGGAGTCCGCCATTGCCAACGCAGAACATAACGATGGTGCAGATATCGACGAACTGAAGGTGAAAACCATTTACGTCGAGCAAGGTGCATCGCTGCGTCGCTTTACCGCCCGCGCCAAAGGTCGCGGCAACCAAATCCGTAAGCCCACGTGCCATGTGTACGTGACGGTCGGTAACTGATAAAGGCCTGGAAAATATGGGACAAAAAATCCACCCCACCGGTTTTCGCCTGTCGGTGAGCCGTAACTGGTCCTCACGCTGGTATGCCAGCGACCGGGACTTTGCCGGCATGTTGGCCGAGGACATCAAGGTACGTGAATACCTCAAGGTCAAACTAAAAAACGCTTCGGTCTCGCGCGTCCTGATCGAGCGCCCTGCCAAGAACGCACGCATCACGATTTATTCTTCGCGCCCAGGTGTTGTTATCGGTAAAAAAGGCGAGGACATTGAAAACCTCAAGCGCGATCTGGGCAAGCAGCTCGGCGTGCCAGTGGCGGTCAACATCGAAGAAGTGCGCAAGCCCGAAATCGATGCCAAGCTTATCGCTGACAGCATCACGCAGCAGCTTGAAAAACGCATCATGTTCCGCCGCGCCATGAAACGCGCCATGCAGAACGCCATGCGTCTCGGTGCCCTGGGCATCAAGATCATGTCGGCAGGTCGATTGAACGGTATCGAGATTGCGCGTACTGAGTGGTACCGCGAAGGCCGCGTGCCACTGCATACCTTGCGTGCAGACATTGACTACGGTGTTTCCGAAGCCAAGACCACTTACGGCATTATTGGCGTGAAGGTCTGGGTCTACAAAGGTGACACGCTGGGCCGCAACGATCTGCCCGCTGCGACCGAGCAGCGCACTGAGGAAGAGCGCCGCCCGCGTGCGCCGCGTCGCGATGATCGTGGCGGCCCCGGCCGTCCCGGTGCCGACCGTCCCGCACCCCGCGGTGCCCGCCGTACTTTGGGCAGCAATGCCGCGCCGTCTGACGGTAGCGACAAACCTGCCGAAGCCGGCGGCGTAGAAGCCCCTAAACCCGCCGTTAAGCGCGTACGCACCGTCGCCGCGCCAGCTGCAGCAGCTGACGGTAAAGGAGAATAATCATGTTGCAACCCGCTCGTCGCAAATACCGCAAAGAGCAAAAAGGCCGTAACACCGGCATCGCTACCCGAGGCAGCTCGGTCGCGTTTGGTGATTTCGGTCTCAAGTGCACCGATCGAGGCCGCTTGACGGCGCGCCAGATCGAAGCCGCTCGCCGTGCCATTTCGCGCCACGTCAAACGTGGTGGACGCATCTGGATCCGTGTTTTCCCGGACAAGCCGATTTCCCAAAAGCCCGCTGAGGTGCGTATGGGTAACGGTAAGGGCAATCCCGAGTACTACGTGGCTGAAATCCAGCCCGGGAAAATTGTGTTCGAGATCTTGGGTGTGTCCGAAACCCTGGCGCGCGAGGCTTTCCGCCTAGCGGGTGCCAAACTGCCTCTGCGTACGACTTTTGTCAGCCGCATGATTGGCCAGTAATCAGGAGCATGACTATGAAATCAACTGAACTGCGCAAAAAAGACATTGCCGGCCTGCAAACGGAGATCAAAGAGTTGCAACGTGCTCACTTTGGTCTACGCATGCAAAAGGCAACCCAACAAATCACCAACACTGCAACGCTGCGCATCGCGCGCCGCGACATCGCCCGTGCCAAGACCATTTTGGTCGAGAAGCAGAGCGCTGACACATCCGCCACCTAAGGAGTACGCCATGACGGAAGCTAAACAATCCCTCAAGCGCACCTTGATTGGCAAGGTGGTCAGCGACAAGCGGTCCAAGACCGTGACGGTGCTGATCGAGCGTCGCGTCAAGCACGCGCTGTACGGCAAGATCGTCGGTAAATCCAGCAAGTACCACGCCCATGATGAAAAAGGCGAGTACAAAATGGGTGACATGATCGAAATCACCGAAAGTCGACCAATTTCTAAAACCAAGAACTGGGTAGCGACCCGTTTGGTGGAAAAGGCCGCAGCGGTATAAGTTTTTGCAGCCTTGCGCTGCACGAAACCTGCAAACGGCCCACAATACGTGGGCCGTTTTCTTTTTTGCAACTTAAGGAGCACCCATGATTCAAGTTGGAGACACCCTTCCCGCCACCACACTGATGGAGTACCACGAGGTCGAGGCTGAGGGATGCAGTATTGGCCCCAATGCCGTCGATGTGGCTAAAGCCAGCGCCGGTAAAACCATCGCCTTGTTTGCATTGCCCGGGGCCTTTACGCCGACCTGCTCAGCCAAGCATGTCCCCGGATTCGTTGAGCATTACGATCATTTCAAAGCTGCTGGCGTTGATGAAATCTGGTGCCTAAGCGTGAACGACGCGTTTGTAATGGGCGCTTGGGCGCGCGAGCAAAAGACCGGCACCAAGGTGCGTATGCTGGGCGATGGCAGCGGCGACTTCGCCAAAGCCACCGGCTTGGTCTTAGACCTGACCACGCGCGGCATGGGTGTGCGCAGCAACCGCTACTCCATGCTGGTCAAAGACGGCAAGGTCGTCACGCTCAACGTCGAAGATCCCGGTAAATTCGAAGTCAGCGATGCAGCGACCTTGCTCGCACAGGCCAAGGCCTGATTACCTGTTCTGACCATCTCCTCTGGGCAGCGGTGCTGCCTAGAGGTCCACTTTAAGGTAGTGCGCCCCAGCAATAGGGTTGAAGTAGTAAGGCGGAACTTCTTCAAATCCTAAGTCTTCATACAGCGCACGCGCAGCCTCCATAGCGCTTAGGGTATCGAGCAACATGCAGCTGTAGCCCTGCATGCGCGCAAAATCCATTTGCGCCTCGGTGAGCCTTCGACCCAGACCTAAACCTCGGTGTGCAGGTCGCACGTACAGGCGTCGTATTTCGCACGCATTGCTGTAATCTACGGTATCTAAAGGTCGCAAGGCACAGCAGGCCAGCAACACGTCCCCTGCCATGGCGACCAACAGTTGCCCCCGTGGCGCAGCGTAGTCACCCGGCAGCGCAATCAATTCCTCTTCAAAACCGGTGAGGTACTCGGGTAACGCCAGTGAAGCAGCATATTCTCGGAAGATCCGGCGCGTGGCATCTAGCGCAGTCAGCGAATCAGGAACGCAAAGGTGCACGGGCAGTGGCGCGGGGATTGGCGTTGAAGCACTCATAGCGGGCCGATTCCAACACTTAGGCCCACCGCGCTGGCGCAGAGCAACAAAAGCATAGCGGCCATTAAGCGCGAGGCGATGGTGTCCGTACTCTCACGCGCAGGGTTGTCAAGTATTTGGTCTCCCGTCAGCATTGGATTTAACAAATCCACGCGGCGTACCCGCACATACCAAAAAATGCTGCCAAGATGCAAAACCACCAAAGCCATCAGCCCCCATTTACCGAGCCCGGTGTGCCATTGCGTAGCACGCTCCACCCAAGCTTGGCTCACCAGCGCGGTAAGCGGGCCGCTCGTGGAAATTTGGTCATCGCTGAACAAGCCCGTCATCGCTTGCAGACCCAAGCAGGACAACATCGCTAGCACCGACCAAGCACCCAAGGGGTTATGCCCTGCGACGCGGGTAGTCTTCGCCAATGATGACTGGCGCGCGAACCGCCAAGCTTGCAGCGGCGTGGACACAAAGCTGGAAAAGCGCGACCAATAGCCGCCCATAAAACCCCAGAGGATGCGCCACATCACCAGGCTCAGCATGGCGAACCCGAAGCGCATATGCCACACCATGGTATCACCACCAATTTGCCCGCTGATCACCAAAGCCAAAAACAGCAGCGCTAGCGCCCCGTGACATAGACGCGTTGGCAAATCCCAAACCCGAATCGAAAACAAATTTCCCACTCCCGCGAAACTGCACCGAGGCAAAAGCCCAAGTCTAGCCATAAATGACTGCCTAGGGCCTCGGTGCGCGCCGTCTAGGGCAAACCCCCATCCGCCAAAAGCCGGATCGGCGTTGGCATAATAAAGCGCGCACAATTTCTACCCGCGCAAATTTTAAGGGACTGGAACGATACATGAAGCACAAACCATCATCACTCGCAAGCTATGCAATCGCACTCATGCTAGGCATGAGTAGTCTCTCCATGCCCGCCCATGCGCAATTTGCGAAGGCGGAAGATGCCATCAAATACCGCAAAAGCGCCTTGACCGTGATGGGTACGCATTTTGGTCGGGTAGCGGCGATGGCTAATGGGCGTGCGCCTTACGACGCCAAAGCTGCCGCGGAGAACGTTGCACTGGCCGAAACCATGTCCAAACTTCCATGGGCGGCGTTTCCCGAAGGCAGCGACAAGGGCGAAACCAAGGCCAAGCCCGAGATCTGGTCTGACAAGGCCCGTTTTGCCGAATCTGCGGAAAAGATGCAGGCCGAGTTGGCCAAGCTCAGCGTCGCTGCCAAACTGGGCACGCTCGATGCCCTTAAGCCGGCGGTGTCCAACGTGGCGGCCACCTGTAAAAACTGCCATGACAATTTTAGGCAATAGTGCGCCTGCAATGCTTGCTTCTGGGCTTGCGAAACCCTAGGCGTCGACCACAGGCGTCCAAGCAAAGTGGCCTCGCGCGCGCCGCCAGTCTGGTGGCCCTGTGCCTACCGCTTGGCGCTTGCAGCCCCACGCTCAATTGGCGTAGCGTGACGCTGGAGGGCGTGCAGGCCGCATTGCCTTGCAAACCCGATCAAGCCCAGCGACCTGTGCAACTGGCGGATCTGGAGCTTACGCTCTCGATGGCCGGTTGCGAATCAGACGGCGGCCTGTATGCCGTCAGCCACCTCCGCCTTGCGCAAGGTGCACAAGCCCAGCCGCTTATCGATGCCTGGCGCGCCCAAGCCCTGCAGGCTATGCGCGGCACTGCAGCGCCTGTGTCCACTCCATTAGCAGCGATTGGCACGCGACCGGCGCTCACGGTGTATCAGGCCAGCGGCAGCAACCCGCGTGGACAGGCGCTGCAAGCACGCTGGACCTGGGTGCAACGCGACCGAGATATTTACCATTGGGCGTTATATGCCCCTGCGATAAGCGCAGAGATGGAAGAGCCATTCTTCAACGCCATGCAATGGCAATAATTGCGCAGACGCTGGTCGCAGAGATTGCTTAGATACCTTTTTCAAGGTGCCTGCACTGCGCGCGCCTTCATCCGAAACACGCATAATCGGGTGATACCTCCCACCAGATTTCATGCCCATCGATATTTTGATCATTGCCCATGCGCCCTTGGCCAGCGCATTGCGTAGCTGTGTCTTGCATGTGTTCCCGGAAGTGGCGGACAGCCTGCGTGCCGTCGATGTGCTGCCTGACGAAGCGCCAGAAGCCACGCAGCAGCGTGTACAGGCTTGCCTGCATGCCAGTGCCACGCATTCGGTTTTGGTGCTGACGGATGTGCTGGGCGCCACGCCTTGCAATATTGCGCAAAAAATGGTTGACGGACAGCAATGCAAATTAGTCGCTGGCGTCAATTTACCTATGCTGCTGCGCACCGTAAATTATCGCAATGAGTCTATGGACGCGCTGCTCGCGCGAGCGCTCCATGGCGGCACACAATGTATTGTGGAAGTCGCCCCTGCACCCTCGCTTATGTAACCGGCCTGAGCCCATGATTCAAGTCACCACCACCATTAACAACAAATTAGGGTTGCATGCCCGCGCCTCGGCCAAGCTGACCAAATTGGCCGGCAGCTTTCCCTGTGAAATCTGGATCAGCAAAGGCGAGCGCAGGGTCAATGCCAAAAGCATCATGGGCGTGATGATGCTTGCCGCCGGCCTGGGAACGGAGATCCACATCGAGACCGAAGGTGAGCAAGCGCAAGAGGCCATGGACGCATTGCTGGCACTGGTGGCGGATCGCTTCGGCGAAGGCCAATAAGCAGCGAAGCTCTTGCGGATATGACTTTTTCCATTCACGGACTTGCTGTATCACGCGGTGTGGCCATTGGACGAGCCGTGCTGGTGGCTTCTAGTCGCATGGACGTGGCGCATTACTTCATACGCCAGGCCGATGTGCAAGCCGAAATTGAGCGGGTGCGCGCGGCACGCAACCAGGTGGTCGAGGAGTTGCAGCGCTTGCAACTGAGCATTACCCATATGAGCCCTAAAGACGCGCCGCACGAGCTGGGCGCTTTGCTGGATGTGCATTTAATGCTCTTACAAGATGCCGAGTTGGAGATAGGCGTCAAGCGCTGGATTGTCGAGCGCCTTTACAACGCCGAATGGGCTTTGACCGCGCAACTCGATGTACTGGTGCGCAATTTTGATGAAATGGAAGACCCGTATTTGCGCGAGCGTAAGGGGGACTTAGAGCAAATTGCCGAACGTATATTGCGCGCCATGCGTGGTGTGGCTAACCCAGTTGCGGTGCCGCCGCGCAGCAGCCCGAAAAATACAACCCAGGACCTATTGCTCGATGACACGGTGGATGTGCCATTGGTTTTAGTCGCGCACGATTTATCGCCAGCGGACATGCTGCAGTTCAAGCAAAGCGTTTTTGCTGGGTTCATCACCGATGTGGGCGGCAAAACTTCGCACACGGCCATCGTTGCGCGCAGCATGGACATTCCTGCGGTGGTAGGCGCGCGCACTTCTAGTCAGTTGGTGCGGCAGGACGATTGGATCATTATCGATGGTGATGCCGGCGTAGTTATCGTCGATCCATCGCCCATTATTTTGGCCGAATACAGTTTCAAAAAACGCCAGTTGGAACTCGAGCGTGGTCGCCTTTTGCGCCTGCTCAACACCCCCGCCGTCACACTCGATGGTGAAAAAATCCAGTTGCTGGCCAATATCGAAATGCCCGAGGATGCCCAAGTGGCGCTCAAAGCCGGCGCCTTGGGCGTAGGCCTTTTTCGCAGCGAATTTTTGTTCATGGGGCGCCGCGGCCATCTGCCCGACGAGGAAGAACAATTTACCGCTTACCAGCGTGCCGTGCAGGACATGCACGGCCTGCCCGTCACCATCCGCACCGTCGATGTGGGCGCCGACAAGCCGCTCGATGCCAGTACGCACGATGCTGCGCATTTAAACCCTGCGCTAGGCCTGCGCGCCATCCGCTGGAGTCTGGCTGACCCGGCGATGTTCCTGACCCAATTGCGCGCCATCTTGCGCGCAGCTGCGTTTGGCCAGGTGCATTTGCTAGTACCTATGCTGGCACATGCCTCTGAGATCAAGCAAACCTTTGCACACATTGCCACCGCGCGCAGCCAGTTAGACAGGCGCGGTCTGGCCTACGGGCCAGTAAAGGTAGGCGCCATGATTGAAATCCCCGCCGCGGCCTTGACCCTGCCCTTGTTCTTGAAATATTTTGACTTTCTGTCGATCGGCACCAATGACCTGATCCAGTACACCCTGGCTATCGATCGCGCCGATGAATCGGTGGCACATTTGTACGACCCCCTGCATCCGGCGATTTTGCAATTAGTCGCAGCGACGATTGCGCAAGGCCACAAGCAAGGCAAAGAAGTGAGTGTTTGCGGTGAAATGGCTGGTGATGTCAGCCTGACGCGCTTGCTCCTGGGTCTGGGCTTGCGTAGCTTTTCTATGCATCCGGCGCAGATATTGGCGGTCAAGCAGGAAATATTGCGCGCAGACGCCAAGCGTCTAGCGCCCTGGGCGCAGCGGGTGCTGGATTCTGAAAACCCGGCCCTGCTGATGGCCGGCGGCGGTATTTGACAGCGCCATACGCCTAGCGACGTGTCTAGGGGGACTCGGTCTGCTGCATGCCTGAACCCAGTAAGGCCGCGCCCACAATGAGTGCCGCAGCCAGCACAATCGTCGGGCTGGGCGCTTCACCTCGCATCCATAGCAAGCCCAATGTGGAAAGCAATGGCGTGAGGAAGGACAAAAGACCAATCTGGCGCGCATCGCCGCGTTTGAGCGCGGCATCCCACAAATAAAAAGCGCCACCTAGTGGCCCCAGGCCCAGTACTGCTATCAGTAGCATGGCATGGGCGTCCAAGGCAGTAGGAAGCTCCAAAAAGCTGTGACACAGCAGGGACAAGAGCCCAGATAACAAACCGAAAACACCAATGGACGCGGTTGCAAACGGCATCACTCTTTGCGTCAGCAGCGAGTAACTGGCCCACACAAACGCCGAGGCCAGTGCCGGTATATAGCCCCAGGCAAAACCTTCCCATACGCCTTCATGCTGCGCTGGCGGGCCGTCCAGGATGGCTAAGGCTGCGCCGCCAAAGCCCATGAGCGCGGCCAGCACCTGGACGGCGCGTAAACGCATGCCTGGCAAAAAAACCGGCGCTAACAAGACCATGCCTAATGGCCACAAATAGTTCACGAGGTTGGCTTGCACCGGGGGTGCATAGCGCAAAGCCAAGAAGAGCAAAAAGTGAAAACCAAACAAGCCGTAGACGCCTAGCGCTAGCGTCGTCAGTGGCAGGCGCAGCGCAGACAGCGCCTGAGCACGCGCAGAGCCACCACGCAGAATCTGCACCAGGCACAGCCCCAAGCCAAGCACACTACCTACTAGCAAGCCCAGGCCGGTGAGCAAAAAAGGCGGCACGCTTTGCAAGGCCAGACCCAGCGGCGCCAAGCTGCCCCACAGCGCAATCGCGCCCAAAGCCAATAGCGTGGCATGGTGCCTAGTGGTGGTCGGCACGAATGTATTGCGCATGCCGCTGCATTAGGCGGGGCGCTGGTCGGTGCTGGGGCCTTGCCACAAATTGATGCTGCCTTCCACGGCATGGCGATCTATTGCGGCCAGCTCCTGCGGCGTGAAGTCCAGCTGCTTTACGGTCTCGGCCAGCTCGATGATTTGTGCTGGTTTACTCGCGCCAATCAGAGCAGACGTGACCCGCTTATCGCGCAAAACCCAGGCCACCGCCATTTGCGCCAGGCTCTGGCCCCGGCTTTGCGCGACGGTGTTGAGTGCGCGGACATGCTCCAGGTTTTTCTCGTTCAGGTGCTCGGCGCTGAACGAGCCGCCGCCGGGCCGGTTGATACGTGCGTCCGCAGGTATGCCGCTCAGGTATTTGCTGCTTAGCAAACCTTGGGCTAAGGGGCTAAAGGCAATGCAGCCCATAGCGCAATCGTCCAGGGTGTCTAGCAAGTCCTCTTCAATCCAGCGGTTGAGCAGGTTGTAGGACGGTTGATGAATCAAGGCCTTCACGCCCATGGCGCTGAGTATCTGGGCCGCTTCGCGGGTTTTGCGCGCAGAGTAACTGCTCACCCCGACATACAAGGCTTTTCCCTGCTGTACCGCAGTGGCCAATGCACCGCAAGTCTCTTCTAGCGGCGTGTCCGGGTCGAAGCGGTGGCTGTAAAAAATATCCACATAGTCCAGGCCCATGCGTTTGAGACTTTGGTCCAGGCTGGCCAGCACGTATTTGCGCGAGCCGCCACCCTGGCCATAGGGGCCGGGCCACATGTCCCAGCCGGCCTTGCTTGAAATCAGCAATTCATCGCGGTAGGGTTTGAAATCACGCCGCATGTGCTCGCCAAAATTGGTTTCCGCGCTGCCGTAGGGCGGGCCGTAATTGTTGGCGAGATCGAAATGGTTGATGCCCAAGTCAAAAGCGGTTCGCAACATGACGCGCTGGGTTTGGAACGGCGTGGTGTCGCCAAAGTTGTGCCACAGACCCAAGGAAATTGCGGGCAACTTCAGACCGCTTTGGCCGCAAGTGCGGTAAGGCATGCGGTCGTCATAGCGTTGCGGGTCTGCTTGGTAGCTCATGGCGCGGCAAGTGATGACCGGTGATTTAGTTAGAAAAGGCTGCGATACCGGTCATCGCCCGGCCCAGGATCAGTGCGTGTATGTCGTGCGTACCTTCGTAGGTGTTAACTACTTCGAGGTTCACCAAATGGCGGGCTACGCCGAACTCGTCGCTGATACCGTTGCCACCCATCATGTCGCGCGCCTGGCGGGCGATGTCCAACGCTTTGCCGCAGGAATTGCGCTTCAGGATAGAGGTCACTTCCACACTGGCAGTGCCCTCGTCCTTCATGCGGCCCAGGCGCAGGCAACCCTGCAAACCTAGGGCAATTTCCGTTTGCATATCGGCCAGTTTTTTCTGAATCAATTGGTTAGCTGCCAAGGGACGGCCAAACTGTTGGCGGTCTAGCGTGTATTGGCGAGCGCGGTGCCAGCAATCCTCGGCGGCGCCTAAAGCGCCCCAGGCGATGCCGTAGCGCGCGCTATTGAGACAGGTAAACGGGCCTTTGAGACCGCGCACCTCAGGGAAGGCGTTTTCTTCCGGGCAAAACACGCCGTCCATCACGATCTCGCCGGTGATGCTGGCGCGCAAGCCCACTTTGCCGTGGATGGCTGGGGCCGAAAGGCCAGCCATGCCTTTTTCCAAAACAAAGCCGCGAATCGGGCCTACTGCGCCGCTTTCGCTCACTTCCTTGGCCCAGACCACAAACACGTCGGCGATGGGGCTGTTGCTGATCCACATCTTGGCGCCACTGAGCTTGTAGCCGCCGGCGACCTTTTGCGCGCGCGTCACCATGCTTTGCGGGTCCGAGCCATGGTTGGGCTCGGTCAGGCCAAAGCAGCCGATTAGCGCGCCAGTGGCTAGCTTGGGCAGGTATTTTTGGCGTTGTGCCTCGGTCCCGAATTCAAAAATCGGCAGCATCACCAGCGAGCTTTGTACGCTCATCATGGAGCGGTAGCCACTGTCCACGCGCTCCACTTCGCGCGCAATGAGGCCGTAGGCCACGTAATTGAGGGCTGGGCCGCCAAAGGCTTCGGGAATGGTGGGCCCCAGCAGGCCCAACTCGCCCATTTCGCGGAAAATCGCCGGGTCGGTCGATTCATGCCGAAAGGCTTGCGTTACGCGCGCTTGTAACTTGTCCTGACAATAGGCGGCAGCGGCATCGCGCACCATGCGCTCTTCGTCGCTCAGTTGCGCATCGAGCAAAAAAGGGTCGTTCCAGAGAAAAGTGGCGTTTGCCATGGGGGCTCCAAATGGGGAAGACTCCCGATGCTAACGGACAGGCAGCGACGGGCATTGTCCCGTGGCGACTTATTGCAGGCTGATCTTGCCGTACCAGGCTTGGGTCTGGCTTTGGGTGTTGTCGCTGTCGGTCATGATGCCTATGCCGACCAGCGCGCCCGGCGCTTCGCCAAAAGCCGCTTCGAAATCGGCACGGATATCGCGCTCGTAGTTGCGCCATTGGCGTAAACCTTGTGGGCCCGATTCGATCACGATTTTGCGTATCCGATCGGTTCGTGCGTTGTGGATGATGCTGCCCACCGGGCGCTTATTGCACCAGACGTACATCAAGGTGGCATAAGGCATTTCCTTGCCGGTAACTAAGCGCGTGAGCTCATTGAGCGCCGCGTCTTTGGCCGAAAAATTGCCTCGATCCCCTTCAAACGCCAGTACCAATCGCACCGGTGAGTCATCTCCCTGTCGCGTCGCCATGTCCGATCCTTCTATGAGGGCCGGTACCAGCCAAGAAAAATGGACCTGCTTGAGCTCTTCGGGACTGATGTTCAGATCGGTGCGCAACATACTGGCAGAGGCATTGGCTTGTGCCCGCAAGGCGCTGCGAAAGCCCCGCGCATCGACCGGCGCCTGTTGATCTAGCGTGTAGCGTGTGGACTCTTTGTTGGGGAATTGCATGCCGTCCCATCGACTTATCGCGGCACTGTCCCAGCTGTTGCGCTCTGGTGGTGCAATGCTTAGGTCCGCCACCTTCTGGGGCGCTGCGCAACCGGCCAGCAGGCCCAGCATGGTCATCGCTGCAAAGGCCCGAAAAAGGCCGTTGAGGCCGCAGGCGCGAATGTTTCGAAAAGGCGCTAACGATGCCATTTTTTCAAAGTCGGCACCCAAAAGCGCCGCTAATTCAGAGGTACACCATTGTGGCGCATCCCAGTGACAGTGACAAGATCAGCGCAAAGGCATGCTCAGGCTTAGGCCGAGCATCCAGTTCTGGGGCATGGCGGGCTCATAGCTTTGCGGCGGACTGGCGGCTTGGTTGACCAGCACAGAGCCCACGTAGCGCGCATCACTCATGTTATTGAGGCGCCCATACAGACTTACAAGCCCCTGATTCCAGATCCAGCGTTGGCTGAGCGATAGATTAAAAACACTGCGTCCATCGGCCGACTCCGTGTTCAGGTCGTTGGCGAAAATACGACCGGCCTGTTGCCACTCCAAGGCGATGCGGGTGCCCAAGGCCGCTTTGTTGTTGGTAAATGGCTCGCTTGTCCACGCTATTTCCGCAAAGGTAGAACTATCCGGTATACCTGGTATTTTGTTGCCAGATGCAATAGTAGTGGTGCCGGACTTGAACGTTTGAGAATATTGCGCATTAATAGAAGATGCCGACAAACTAGCGGAGATGTGATCGCTTAGCTGCGAACTGGCCGCAAGCTCCCAGCCAATGCGCGAGGTGCCGGGCGCGTTCTTATACGAAGTTTGCCCGCTAGCGCTGGCTGCGGTGACGATTTCATCACTCGAATCAATCTGATAAATCGCGAAGTCAACCCGCGCGTTACGCATGGGAATCCACTTTGCGCCGATCTCGTAGTGCTGGCTGCTTGAGGCATTTAGAAGCGGATTGAATAGAGCCACTGGCGCTGTCGTTCCCGAGTACGCCATTTCCGCGAGCGTGGGGCTTTCAAAACCTTTGCCGTAGTTGGCGTAAATATTCAACTGTTCGTTAGCATGCCAGGTGACACCCAACACGGGACTACTAGCGCTGAAGCTGGCATTGCCGGATCCATCTTTGCCGTCCAGCAAATAATTGTCATTGCTATTGAACGCTACATTGCTTTGGCGCAGTCCCCCCACGATGGAGATCTGTTCAGAAACATGGGCTCTACCTTGCACAAAATAATCGCCGTTTTGTGCTTGGTTGTCCTCATCACGCGTTAGTGAACCAGCCTTTTTCTCGCCGAGCAAACTCGCTCCGCCTTGTCTGCGCTCTGAGGACTTGTCGAACTCATAGCCGGTGGCCCACTCGACGGGGGTTCCCTGCCATTGGGCCCGTCCGTTGTATTGCAGGCCTGCGCCGTAATAGTTGCGGTTCAGGCCTACCCACGTGGTGCTGGCCAGGTATTGCAAGTTATCCCGAGTCCCGTAATAGGCGCGTGCCGTAAAAGCGTTGTCTGCATCTATCGCATACTTGATAGATGAACCCAACTGGTTCTGTAAGACGACTTTGCGCGTCATTTTTTCAATCGCGCTATTTCCCGCTTGCGTCGGGTCTGCGATCAGCTGCGCGCGCGTTAAGCCCAGGGGGTCCTGCGCCAGCGGCATATCAAAGCGGTTGAACACGACATTGACTTTGGTTTGCTCGTTGGGCGCAAAACTGAGCTTGCCGTTGAACTGATTGCGCTCTGCGGCGCTATTGGCGCGGTAGCCGCTGGTGGAGAAAGTGCCGTAGTCGGCGACCAGGCCGTAGCCGCCTACGGTATCGGAAAACTGGTAGTCAGCCCGGCGCATGCCGTAGGAGCCTACGTAATACTGGTATCCCACCGTCGGCTCTTTGGAAGCGTCTTTGGTGAAGGCCTGGATTACGCCGCCCGACGAATTTCCGTACAGCTGTGCCAAGGGCCCGCGCAGTACCTCGATGTGGTCGGTCGAGGTCAGACTCACGGACGAGGACTGACCTTGGCCATCGGGCGTTGTGGCTGGTATGCCATCGATCAGCAAACGGATACCGCGCACGCCAAAGGCCGAGCGCGCGCCAAATCCGCGGATGGAGATTTGCAAATCCTGGGCATAGTTTTGCCGCTCCAGGATGGTCAGACCCGGCGCGCGTACCAGCGATTCGGATAAATTGATCTGCGGGCCACCGCCCTCAATCGCTTGGCGGTCGATGCGTTGCACTGCGGCGGGTGCATCAAAGCTACGCATTTCCGCGCGCGATGCGCTGATCACGACATCCTCTAATTGCTGCGCATAGACGGGCGCAAGTCCAAGGGTCGCGACAGCCACTAGGCAATGGCCAGGGCGAAAAAATTCAGGCATATAGCGCAACTCCAGATGGGGCGTGGGGGGCATGCGGAAACCGTCAAAGAGGCCTAGGCGCTGCAGGAATCCGAAATTGATTCTAGGTTTACACATAGCGAAACCGGGCTGAAAATTTTTTCAAATAGCCACTGAATAAATAGATAAGTGGGGCACCCAAAAACCTAGGGTTTTCACTATGGAACAAATTTCCTTAAAAAGTAAAGTGCCTTCAAGCGCTGCCTGTATGGGCTTTTCATACAGGGTTAGGCGCTTCCGGGATGGCTGTTTGTGACGGACCCCCGGATGATTTGACTAATGGAGACACTATGAATCACATCCTGCGCAAGTTAATGCGTCGCACGGCAAGCTCTCTGGCAATTGGCATGGCTTTCAGTCTGGGGGTGGGCGGTGCCTTTGCCCAGGTTGGCTCCGATGCAGCCAACTTGCAAAAACTAGGCTCGTTCAAGCGTACCGATACAGCTCCGCCCAAGCGCATTGCGCAGGGCGGCGTTTATGCCGACAACCTGAAAAAGATGTTGACCAACATCAAGTTGCCAGACGGCTTCAAGATTGAGCTGTTTGCCATCGTGCCCGATGCTCGCTCCATTGCGGTCAGCCGCAACACCGCAGCGGTCTGGGTCAGCACCCGTAAGAACAATGTGTATTTCGCCAATGACCGCGACATGGACGGCGTGGCCGATACCGTGGAAGATTTCAGTCCTAGCGTGAAGTTCGATATTCCCCATGGCCTGTGCTACACAGACGACGGCTTCCTGTACGTGGTCGAGCGTAACCGCGTCATGATGTTCCCCGCAGTGGAATACTTTACCGAAGGCTCGGACACGGTGGCATTTGCCGTGGTCAAGCAGGGCGATCTGATCCCCGCTGACGAAGAGTCTTACAACCATACTGCACGTGCTTGCACCATCGGACCAGATAACCGTATTTACATTACGCTGGGCCAGCCCTTTAACGTGTCCCCACCCGATAAGCAAGCCTTGTACAACAAGGTCGGTATCGGCGGCATCATTAGCTTTAACCGCGATGGCGGCGACCGCAAAGTGGTCTTGACCGGTCTGCGTAACTCTTCCGGCTTGGCCTTCAACCCCAAGGACAAATCTCTCTGGTGGACGGATAACCAGGTCGATGGCATGGGCGACGAAACCCCTCCGGGCGAGCTGAACAAAGTGCCCGTGGGTGCTGACGGCAAGCTGACCCATGGCTTGTGGTACGGGCACCCCTACTACGGCGGTGGCGATGTGCGTACCGACGACTACAAAGCGCAGCAAATCCCCAAAGAGTTGGCTGACAAATACGTCAAACCGCAAGTGGAGACGATTGCCCACGCCGCTGACCTGGGCATGATGTTCTATACCGGCAGCATGTTCCCGGCCAAGTACAAGAACGCCATCTTCAGCGCACAGCACGGTAGCTGGAATGCGGTCAAGCCACGTGGCGCGCGCGTCATGGTGACTTACTTGGACGACAAAGGCAATGCCACCAAGCATGAGCCTTTTGCCGAAGGCTGGATGACCTCTGCCGGCTTCTATCTGGGCCGTCCCATGGATGTACAGCAGTACGTCGATGGTTCTATCCTGGTGTCTGACGACAAGGCGGGTGCGGTCTATCGCATCACTTACCAGAAGTAAACTGTTGTGATCTTGGCGGGCTGGGCACTTTGCCCGGCCCGCTTTTTTATGCAAATTTAACGAGCTGCTGAAACTATGAAATTCTTAATTCCCCTGGCGCTTGTGGCTGCAACCCTGAGCCAAACCGTTTGGGCGGGAGATGCCGACGCAGGCAAGGCCAAATCCATGCCTTGCGCTACTTGCCACGGCCTCAATGGGATGTCCACCTTGAATGAAGCGCCTAATTTGGCAGGCCAGCCCTTGATTTACCTGATTGAGCAATTGCGCGCCTACCGCAGCGGCAAGCGACAAAACGAGATCATGAGCATCATGGCCAAGCCGTTGACCAATGGCGACATCGAGGACCTGGCCGCTTGGTATAGCTCTATCAAAGTGGAGGTGAAGTAGGTCTGCGCCCTGGCGCCCTTTACCCTGAAGCCGCCGGATTACGCGCCTAGCCTTGCCGCACCGAGTTCGGACGGCCCCTCTGCGGGGACCGATATTCAGGTAAGGGATGAATTTTCTTGATGCGCTACCAAGGGTAATCACCCCTCAAATTGTAAGGTCACGTATTAGAGTGGCCTCATGTGCTGCCTGCGTGGATCTTCATGCTGGGTTTGGTGCTGTCGGGCCACTGCACAAAAGCAGTCAACAAGCCCGGCTTCTTTGTATCGGACCCCCCATGACTCCAACCATCGGCGCCCTCATGCGGCGCAGCGCGACTTGCCTGGCCATTGGCCTGGCCTTTTCTTTAACTTCTGGCGCGGGCTTTGCTGCCGGCGACGAGGCCAACCTGGAAAAACTAGGGGCTTTCAAGAAGACGAGCACCCCGCCCCCCAAGCGCATTGCACAAGACCCTGCCTACATCGCCAATTTAAAGAAGGCACTGACCAACGTGAAGCTGCCTGATGGCTTCAAGATTGAGGTCTTCGCCGTAGTGCCAGATGCGCGCACCATCGCCGTGAGCCGCAATACCGCCGCTGTGTGGGTCGGCACCCGCAAAAATAACGTCTATTTTGCCAATGACCGTGATATGGACCATGTCGCCGATACCGTGGAAGATTTCAGCCCCAGCGTCAAGTTCGACATCCCCGCCGGTGTTTGCTACACGCCGGACGGTTTTATGTACGTGGTGGAACGCAATCGCGTCATGATGTTCCCTGCGGTGGAGTATTTCACCGAAGGGTCTGACACCGTGGCTTTTGCAGTTGTCAAACAAGGCGACTTGATCCCCGCAGAAGAAGAGTCTTACAACCATACCGCGCGTGCCTGCACCATCGGGCCCGATAACCGCCTGTACATCACCATGGGCCAGCCCTTCAATGTGACACCGGCCGAAAAAGTGGATATGTACCGCAAGGTTGGCATCGGCGCCATCCTGAGCTTTAACCGTGACGGCGGTGACCGCCAAGTGATCGCTACCGGTGTGCGCAATTCTTCGGGTCTGGCTTTTAATCCCAAAGACGGCAGTCTGTGGTTCACCGACAACCAGGTCGACGGCATGGGCGACGAAACGCCTCCTGGTGAGCTCAACAAGATCCCGTCAGTCAATGGCAAGTTGGTACAGGGCGGCTGGTATGGCCACCCCTACTATGGTGGTGGTGATGTGCGTACCGATGACTACAAAGGCAAACCTATCCCCAAGGATATGGCGGACAAATACGTGAAGCCCCAAGTGGAAATGATCGCCCACGCAGCCGATCTAGGCATGATGTTCTATACCGGCGATATGTTCCCCGCCAAGTACAAAAACGCCATCTTCAGCGCACAGCATGGCTCATGGAATGCGGTCAAGCCACGTGGCGCACGCGTCATGGTCACTTATCTGGATGACAAAGGCAATGCGGCCAAAACCGAAGCCTTTGCTGAAGGCTGGATGACGGCAGCAGGCTACTATTTAGGCCGTCCGGTAGACGTGCAGCAGTATGTCGATGGCTCAATTCTGGTGTCTGACGACAAAGCCGGTGCGGTGTACCGTATCTCCTACCAGAAATAAGTTGATAGCTGTCCAATAAGAAGGGCCGACCGGCAACGGTCTGGCCTTTTTTTATGGGTTGGATACCAACCCTGTTGCGCGCATTGGATGGCTTTGGACTTGGTAGCCTGGACGACTGAGCCGAGGGTTCAAACCCGCTCAGGCCGCCAACTGCTCAGCTCAAAAGATTGGCGAACTGCCTGGTTCAGGCCCGCGTCGGCAACCAGCTGCCCAAGGCAAACACGGAGTTAGGTGCGTTGGGGCGGGACAGCGTGGGTGCGGCTTGTTTGAGCAGTGCTTTTTTGCCGGGCTTGCGCGTTTGCACCTGAAAGCCTTTGGCTTTTTGCTCTAGGGCCAGGCCGCGCAAGCTGATGGTTTTCATGTGCTCCAACATGGCCTTGTGCAATTGCTCGCACAGGGAATGGGTCATATCGCCTTGGGCGTTTTCGCTGCTTGGGACGGCCTCTTCAATCGCCGTCACGATGTCCGCCACGGAGATGGCGTCACCACGAAAACCCAGGGTATAGCCGCCGCCCGGACCACGGGTACTCTCCACCAGGCCATGTTGGCGCAGCTTGGCAAAGACCTGTTCCAGGTAGGAAAGTGAAATGCCGTGGCGCGCAGCTAGTTCGCTCAGCGCCACTGGGCAATCGGGCTGGCGCAGAGCCAGGTCAATCATGGTGTTGATCGCAAAACGGCCACGGGTACTTAATCGCATACATAGTCCTTTCGTCTAGCGCACGGGACGTGCAAATCCGACGCGCCGACGCGCCGGGGGAAAGGCAACTATAAAAACCCTTATGCTTCGTGTAAATTCGTATTTTTAACTAATTTACTTCGATAATAACGAAGTGAAAAGAATGCCACCCCTCTGACGGACGGCGGATGCAAAGGCTAGCGATGAACTTTAAACACCTGTATTACTTCTGGGTCACCGCTAAATCCGGAGGCGTGATGCGAGCCGGCGAGCAATTGCACACCACCCCGCAAACGCTTTCTGGCCAAATCCATTTGCTCGAAGACTGGCTCGGGCGTAAGCTCTTTAAGAAAAGTGGGCGCAACCTGGAACTGACCGAACACGGACGCCTGGCGCTGGGCTACGCCGACCAAATATTTACCCTGGGCAACGAACTGGAGTCCGCGGTGCGCCAAGCCCATGGCGGCGCCCCGGTATTGGAATTTCGGGTTGGCGTGGCCGACTCGGTGAACAAATCGGTGGCCTATCGCCTTTTGGAGCCGGCCTTGGCGGTGCCCGCGCCGGTGCGCATGGCTTGCAGCGAAGGCAAGTTCCCCGACCTTTTGTCGCAGTTGGCGCTCAACCGCCTGGACCTGGTGATCGCCGACGAGCCCATGTCACGGCGGATCAATGTACGTGCCTTTAACCACCCCTTGGGGCGCAGCAGCATGTCTTTTATGTGCACCCCAGCGGTGGCGGCCAACTTGCATGGCCCGTTTCCGGAATGCCTTAATGGCGCACCCTTACTGATCCAGGGCGCGCAGGCTTCGGTGCGCCAGCAACTCGAAGCCTGGTTCACCCGCCACAACATTGCACCCCGCGTGATCGGAGAGTTTGACGATGGCGCCTTAATGACCGCCTTCGGGCGCGAAGGCCGTGGCGTGTTCATGGTGCCCAGGGTGATGGAGCAGGAAACAGCATCCCAATTTGGGGTGCAGTGTGTGGGGCGTAGCGATGAACTGGTGGAAGAATTTTTCGCCGTTTCGGTGGAACGGCGCATCACGCACCCTTGTGTGCTGGCTATTACCGATGCCGCGCGCGGGCAGCTCTTTGGCTAATCCTTGGCGACTGTTGGCAGCTTAGCCCGGCCTATACTGGAAGACTCCATGAATGCAATTGCTAGCCCGTGCGCGTAGGCACCGCCTCCTCTTTGCCGCGCCGCGCGCTGGCCCGTATGGCCTTGGCCCGCCGACATGCGCGCATGCGCATGTTTTTGCTGCCTCCCGTTTGGCGCGGCATGCTGTGGGTGGCGGCCAGCGGCATCGTGTTTTCATTGCTCAACACGATCGTGCGCAACATCACTTTGTCGCTGGATCCTTTTCAAGCGCAGTTTTTACGCTACCTGGCGGGCACCTTAGTGATACTGCCCTTGGTACTGCGCCAAGGCTATGCCGCATACCGCCCGGTCAATATGGCGGGCCAGTGGTGGCGTGGCGCGGTACACACCTTGGGTCTGGTGTTTTGGTTCACCGCATTGCCCCGCATCGGCTTGGCCGATATGACGGCCATTGGCTTTACCGGGCCCATTTTCATCATGATTGGCGCGGCCTGGTTTTTGGGCGAAAAAATGTATGCTGACCGCTGGATTGCGGCTTTGTTCGGTTTTGCGGGCGTGTTGGTGGTGGTCGGTCCGCACTTATCGGCATCGGGCGGCGTCTATTTCTTGGTCATGCTGGCGTCCTCGCCCTTGTTTGCGGCCTCGTTTTTATTGACCAAATCGCTCACGCGTACCGAGAGCGCGGGCGCCATTGTGTTGTGGCAGGCCATTTCGGTGACCGCGCTAAGCCTCCCACTAGGTCTGTTGCATTGGACCGACCCGACACCGATGCAATGGCTGGGGTTTTTAGCGGCGGGCTTTTTAGGATCCGGTGCCCATTATTTGCTGACGCGCGGTTTCCGCGTGGCCGACATCTCGGCAACCCAGACCCTGCGCTTTCTAGATTTGCTCTGGGCCTCGCTGATGGGGTGCTTGGTATTTGGCGACATCCCCAGCCACTCGACCATTTTGGGCGCGATGGTGATTTTGGCTTCGACAGTGTGGATTGCAAAACGCGAACGCGGGCGTTAAAGCCTTGTAGTGGCGCCTGTTAATGCATAGTGCATACATTCATGCTCCTGCAAACACGCTCCTAGCTGACCATGCCTACTCCGAACTCCCTTCCCGCCTCGCCTCTTGCGCTGACGCCCAAACCAGCGCGCCAAATTGCTGATCTGCCCGGTCCGCGGGGCCTGCCTTTATTGGGTAACGCTTTAGCGTTTCGCTCGCCTACTTTGCATTTGGCTTTAGAAGCCTGGGCGGTGCAATATGGTCCTTACTACCAGTTGCGCGCCGCAGGTCGACGTATTTTGGTGCTGAGTGATCACCAGGTCGTCGCCTCGGTGCTACGCGATCGGCCCGCTGCGTTCAGCCGAACCGCCCGCTTACGCGAAATCGGGCAGGAAATGGGCTTGCAGCCCGGCCTATTCAGTGCCGAGGGGGACGACTGGATGCGCCAGCGCCGCATGGTCATGGCGGGATTTGATCCGGGCCATGTACGCGCTTACTACCCGGCATTGCTCAAAGTGGCGCAGCGCTTGGTCCAACGCTGGACGCATGCCGCCCTTCGCCAAGAAACCATTGTTTTGCAAAGTGATTTGATGCGCTACACCGTGGACACCATCGCGGGGCTGGCCTTTGGCGCAGAAGTCGATACGCTGGGTTCGGACGGCGACGTGATACAGCAGCATCTGGACAAAGTATTCCCTGCTTTGTTCAGGCGCATTACCGCGCCGATTCCGCTGTGGCGCATATTCCCATCGCGCGCCGACCGCGCCTTGGCGCGCAGCATGGTTGAAGTCAATAAAGCGGTTGACGGCTTTATCGCCCAAGCGCGCTTGCGCATGCAAGCCGAGCCGCAGCGACACACCCAACCGCAAAATTTACTGGAAGCTATGTTGGCCGCTGCCGACCGGCCTGACAGTGGCTTGAGTGATACCCAAGTTGCAGGCAATGTGATGACCATGTTGCTCGCCGGCGAGGACACCACCGCCAATACGATTGCCTGGATGATTTACTTGCTGTGGACGCATCCGCAGGCTTTGGCTCGGGCCTGTGATGAAGTTCGCAGCAAAGTGCGCGATTGTCAGCAAGCCAGCATGTACGAAGTAGCCGATTTGGAGTTCATCGAGGCTTGCATCCACGAGACTATGCGGCTCAAGCCGGTGGGCCCGCAATTGCCTTTGCAGGCCAATGCCGATGTGGTGGTGGGCGATGTAAAGGTGCCCAAAGGGACGATTGTGATCAACCTGCTACGCCGCGATAGCGTGCGCGAGGATTTGGTGCCCCAGGCGGCCTGTTTTGAGCCCGAGCGCTGGTTGCAATCGAACAACCCAGCCAAGCGCTTGTCCACGCCATTTGGTGCCGGGTCGCGCATCTGCCCGGGGCGTTACCTTGCGATGTTGGAAATGAAAATTGCAATGACGGCGTTGCTGGGCCACTTTGACATTGAATTCGTAGGCACTGCAGACGGGCAAGCGCCTCGTGAGCGTCTTGCTTTTGCCATGATGCCAGTGGGCTTGCTAATGCGCTTGCGAACCAGAACGCAGGCGAAAAGCCCCACGCTATAAGCACTACTCCTAAGCCTGTTACGGCTTGTTACTGCCCGAAAGTTAATGTCGCTGATAACTCAGCATGCGGCCTTTGTATGCCGCCCAGGCGGGGGTGGCCGCTAAGCGCAAGGCGTATTCCTTGAGGACAAAGCCCAAGGCGGCCATGTGCCGGTGAAAGTGGGCCCGGTTGCCCCGGTTCGGATCCACTACCCAGACTTCACAAGCATGGGCCGCATGTTCTTCGATGAATGCAGGAAGGGTCCCGGCCTCGTCGCGTTCGTACAAGATGTCACTGCCCATGATCAGATCAAATCGCCCTTGTACCGGCGCCGCGATGCCCATCCGCGCATAAGGACTGACTTTGGCAGACGCCGGATCGGCGGCTGCTGCAGGCGTATCCCACGCAGGTAGCAGGCCCCAGCGGCCATGGCGGTATTCCAATGGAAGCAGCCCATTAATCCGGAGGTTTTCCAGCATAAATCCGGCGGCTAGCGGATGGCAGTCGCTGGCAGTCACATCCGCTCCGCGCCTATGGCCCACCAGGCTGGCCAAAGCCAGCCCGCAGCCCAATTCCAAAATCCGCTCGCCGGTTTGCACCGGTCTTTGCGCCAGGCGCTCGGCCAGGTGCAGGCCCGAGGGCCATAACAAGCCGAACAAAGGCCATGCCGCCGATGAAATACCTTGTTGCAAAGCCTCGTCGTGCGGATCGTGGAATTGTTGCTTGTCGAGCAGCGAGCGGATTAGGATGTTGTCTACGCCCTGAACCGCAATGCTTTCCTGCTTGGTCTGGTATCCGGGGGGTGCGGTGGCATCCATCTTGTCGCTCATGCCCTATTAAACGCCTCCAAACTGACAGGGAGCTTGTAAGCGCTGCCGCATGTCGCACAGCGCCTCTTGCTATGGCTATGGGCAGCGGCCCAACCGCAGCAGCGAGATTAAGCCACTTGCGCCGTAGCCAGTTCCGTAGCGCGCATAAAGCGCACGATGTGTTGCGCTACCTCTTCGCCTTTGTCTTCTTGCAAAAAGTGTCCGGCGCCGCGAATTTTGAAGTGGTCCTGACCTTGCGCGCCAGGCACGTTTTTTTGCCACACGAATTCGCCGTGTTTGGTGATGGGATCGCGGGTGCTGAACAGGGTGAGAAAAGGCTTTTCCCACCGCTTAAAAACTTCCCATGCAGCCAAGTTGCGCTCGCGCTCGGGGTCGTCCGGCGTGGAGGGCACAAAGCCAGGGAACACGCGTGGACCCACTTTGTATTTGCGGCTTGGAAAGGGAGCGTCGTAGGCTGCTTCCTCTGCCAATGTGAGCCCTTTATGGCAACCGGTTTTGACAATGCGGCCAATTGGAAACCAAGGGCTGTAAAGCGCAAAAGCGCGCCAAATTTTGAAGGCCTTTGGTAGCGCATCCATACCGGTGGGTAAGCCACCGTTGGCGAGCACCACGCGATCAAAACGGTCTGGCATTTCTGCCACTACGCGCAGGCCTACCAAAGAACCCCAGTCCTGCCCGAAAAAAGTCATATGCTGAAAATCATTGGCTTGCACCCAAGCCTTCATCCATTGCACATGGTTGAAGTAAGAATAGTCCGCAGCTTCTTCCAGTTTGTCGGACCGGCCAAAACCCACCAGATCGGGTGCGACCACACGCATGCCTGCGGCCACAAATACGGGGATCATCTTGCGATACAAAAATGACCAGGCCGGTTCGCCATGCATCAGCAAAACGAGCGGGCCATCGCGTGGGCCTTCGTCGATGTGTGCAATACGCAAAATACCAACCTCGGTGTAACGCGGTTGGTAGGGAAAGTCCGGCAAGTTGGCGAACCGGGCTTCGGGCGTGCGCAGCACGTCGCCGTGGATGGGCAGGGAGATGGCTTGTTCCATAAATATCGGGCGCAGGCCCTGCGGTGTGAGGGCGCAACTTTACACCATACACAGGTGCTTGGTGCCAACCCAAGCCGCCCATGGGACAACTGTGATGCGCTCTGCACCTAGCTCTTGTGCCACGCTTCGCCTACTGGGTACTGGCGTCGCTGCTGGTGTGTTTTTTGGTCCGCTCGTACAAGGGCATGACCTTGGCCAGATTGGCCTCAATTTCTGCAATGCGGGTATTGCCCGAGGGGTGGGTGGACAGCCATTCGGGCGGGGCGCCTTTGTTGTTGGCTGCCATTTTTTGCCACAAGCTCACGCCGGCACGTGGGTCGTAACCGGCACGCGCGGCCAACTCCATGCCGACCAGATCGGCTTCGGACTCGTCTTCGCGGCCGAACTTAAGTGACACCAAATTGGCGCCGGTTTGCGCTACGGCGTCCCCAATACGCGGGTCAATGCCCAAAAGGCCCGATAGCAAAGAGCCGCCCACACGAAAGCCCAATTCGGTGGCCTGGCCTTTGCCCATGCGCTCGCGCGCATGTTCGCGCAAAGCATGGGCGATTTCGTGGCCCATCACCATGGCCACCTCATCATCCGTGAGTTGCAGCTTATTGAGGATGCCGGTGTAGAACGCAATCTTGCCGCCGGGCATGCAGTAGGCATTGATTTGGTTGGAGCCGATCAGGTTGACCTCCCATTTCCATTGCTGCGCGCGCGGGTTCCAAGCGCTCGTGAAGGGAATGATTTTGTCCATGATGGCGCGCAAGCGCTGCACCTGCGGATGGTCGGCCGGGCCTAAGGCGTGTTGTTTGGATGCCTGCCCAAGGGTTTGCTGGTATAGCAGTAAGGCGTCGCGCTCGATCTTGTCGGCGGAGCCGATCTTGGTAAACACCGAGCTCTCACCCACTTGCACGCCCTCGCGCGTTTGTGCCTGCACCGCTTGCGCCCAAAGCAGTGCGACAAGCATGCTTAGCGCCACCCATATTTTCCTGCCGTCCACGCTATTTCCTGTTTTGATCCACCCTGGCATGTGACCGATCTCCTTGATGACAGTGGGTATTATTCCCCGATGTCTGAAACCACCACAGCCGCTGCCGCAAATGCGCCTAAAGTCTCTTGGCTGCAGACCCTCCAAATTTATGCGGAACCGGCGTCATTACGCATGCTGTCCTTGGGCTTTTCGGCGGGCTTGCCCTTGCTGCTGGTATTTGGCACCTTGAGCTTTTGGCTGCGCGAAGCCGGTATCGACCGCACCACTATTGGCTTCCTGAGCTGGGTAGGCCTTGCCTACGGTTTCAAGTGGGTCTGGTCGCCATTGGTCGATCGCATGCCCATTCCCTTGCTCACAGCCGCCTTGGGGCGCCGGCGCAGCTGGCTCGTGCTGTCGCAAACCGTCATCATGGTGGCGCTTGCGTGTATGGCAATGACCGATCCGCAGGTGGCTTTGGCCCCGGTGGTGTGGTGCGCAGTGGCAGTGGCTTTTGCCTCCGCGACGCAAGATATTGCGCTGGACGCCTTTCGTATCGAATCGGCCGATGTGCAGCACCAGGCGGCATTGGCAGCTACGTACCAAACCGGCTACCGCTTGGCCATGATTTGGTCCGGCGCGGGCGCCTTGTGGATTGCCGCGCGGGCCGAAGTTCCTGCTGCGGTAGCGGGTGCGGCTGCTGCGTACCAGCATGGCCCCTGGCAAATCGCCTATCTGGTGATGGCACTCAGTATGTTGCCCGGCGTGCTCACAGTGCTGTTGTCGCGCGAACCGGTGGCAGCACCCATAGCACCGAGTAAAGGCTTACGCCAATGGTTGCAAGGTGCGCTGCTTGCCCCTTTTGCCGATTTTCTGAAGCGCTACGGTTGGCAGGCTGCGCTGATACTGGCCTTAATTGCCAGCTACCGCATTAGCGATGTGGTGATGGGCATCATGGCCAATCCGTTTTATGTAGACATGGGCTTTAGCAAAGATGAGGTCGCTGCAGTGACCAAAGTCTATGGCGTCATCATGACCTTGGTCGGCGCTTTTGTCGGCGGCGCATTGGCGCTACGCATCGGGGTGATGCGGGTGCTGATGCTAGGCGCTGCGCTCAGTGCCGCCACCAATTTGTTGTTCGCCTGGCTCAGCACGCGCGGCCATGATGTGACTGCGTTGATCTGGGTGGTGTCGGCTGACAACCTGGCCAGCGGCATTGCCTCGTCCGCGTTTATCGCCTATTTATCGTCTCTGACCAACGTGCAGTATTCGGCTACCCAATACGCCTTGTTCAGTTCCATGATGTTGCTTTTGCCCAAGTTTGTGGCCGGTTTTTCCGGCAAATATGTGGACGCTTTTGGGTACGCTGATTTTTTTAACGCCACCGCCTTGCTGGGCCTGCCGGTGCTGCTGCTGGTGTGGTTAGCTGGACGGCTGCAGCCCCCGGAAAAACCTGCGCCGAACGCTGATCGTTAGCAATGGCCCACCCTGCACTGGGCGGGGCAGGTTTACCCAACTTTACGATGCCTACAAGCCACAGGCACCCGCTGCCTATGGCACAGGACTAGACTGCCCCAATGACCCAACACCTTTTAATCATTGAAGACGATACCCGCCTGGCCGGTATGGTGGCTGAATACCTCGAGCAAAACGAATTCAAAGTGGGGCATGCGCCTACCGGGCTTGTTGGCTTGGAAATGTTGAGCAAGCCGCTCACTGCAAACCCGGCCTATGACCTCGTCATTTTGGACTTGATGTTGCCCGATATCGATGGCTTGGAGGTTTGCAGGCGCATCCGTGCCCTAGGCGGCCCCCAAGCTGGCACACCGGTGCTGATGCTGACTGCCAAAGGCGACCCCATGGACCGCGTGATCGGTTTAGAAATCGGCGCAGACGACTACTTGCCCAAGCCTTTTGAGCCGCGTGAATTGCTCGCACGCATTCGCGCCATATTGCGCCGTGGCAGCGCAGACGCGGCCAAACCGGGGGCCCTGAAAAATCTGAATTTCGGCTCCCTGGAAATTGACCGCAATGCGCGCACCGTGTCGGTGGCGGGACGATTGTGTGAGCTGACCTCCTACCAATTTGATTTGCTGGTGGCTATGGCCGAGCGCGCCGGGCGGGTGCTGACGCGCGACCAAATCATGGAGGCGGTGCGTGGGCGCGAGCTGGAGGCCTTTGACCGTTCGATCGATGTACACATGGGGCGCATCCGTGCCGCGATTGAGGTGGATGTCAAAACCCCCCGGCGCATCTTGACCGTGCGCGGCGTTGGCTATGTCTTTGCCCGCCAGCAGGACTGAGCGTAAATAGCGCGCCATGTTTTTTCAGAAACTCTACGTTCGCATTTGGGCCGCGGTAGTCCTGGCAGTGGCCGTCTTGGCATTTTTGGTGGGCCTGGCCTGGCGCATGAACGTGGAGCCGCCTTTGCGCGAGGTGGTGGTGCGCAACGCCCAGGGTGATGTGATCGGCCATGGCCGCGCTCGGCGCATGCATCCGCCGCCATTGGTGCCGGGACAAGGCGCAAACGGTCCGCCACCAGGCGCACAGGAGCGCCATGCGGATGAAGACGACGAAGGCCTTGAACGACCCGGTCACCCGCCGCCTGGGCCATTGGGGCGTATGCACGACGAGCAGGACGACGAGGCGCGCAGCCGCTTTGGCCGTGGGCCTGAATTTATTGTGCAATTGCAAGATGGCCAAACTGTGCACTTGCATTTGCCGCGTCCGCCGCGCAATGGCTGGTTTGCGCCACTGGGTTTTTTCGGGACCCTGGCATTAGTTGCTTTGGCTGTGGCCTTGGCCACCTACCCGATAGTGCGGCGGCTGACTCGCCGCTTGGAAGACTTACAAGCCGGCGTAGAGCGTTGGGGCCAGGGTGAACTGGGCGTGCGCGTAGCAGCCCAAGGCGAGGATGAGGTGGGCTTTTTGGCGCAGCGTTTCAACCATGCGGCAGCGCAGATCGAGGCCCTGGTGCAGTCGCGCGATGCGCTACTGGCCTCGCAAAAATCTTTGCTGGCCAATGCCTCGCACGAACTGCGCTCGCCCCTGGCGCGCATCCGCATGGGCCTGGAGCTGATGGGCGATGGTTCGGGTGATGCGGTAGCGCAGCGCAGACCGGCCATAGAGCGCAATTTGCAAGAGCTCGATCTGTTGATCGACGAAATCTTGCTAGCGAGCCGTTTGGACTCTAAAGAGGCGGACGTGGGCACTTTCGAGCCGGTAGATCTGGTCGGCCTGGCAGCCGAAGAGTGCGCGCGGGTGCAAGCGCATTTAGCAGATCCCCCCGCTCACCTGTCTGTGCCCGGTGTGAGCAAACTATTGCGCCGTGCGCTGCGCAACTTGCTGGAAAACGCCAATCGCCATGGTGGCGGAGAGGTGCAGTTGCAATTGCGTATGGAAGCGGGCTTTGCGGTGATCGATGTGCTGGACACAGGCCCCGGTGTGCCGCTGGCCTTTCACGAGCGCATATTCGAGCCCTTTTACCGCCTGCCCGGCGCATCAGAAAAAGATGGCGGCGTGGGGCTGGGCTTGGCCTTGGTCAAGTCCATTGCCCAGCGCCATGGGGGGTCCGTGCAATGCAGCAACCGCCCTGAAGGCGGAGCCTGCTTTAGTTTGCGCTTACCGCAGTAAGGTGCCCTGCGTGGGCAAATGCGTCTTGAAGTAGCGTGGCCGGGAGACGGTCGCACCAAAGGCGAATTCCCAGGCGCCATGCCCTACCCCCTTTGGGCAGGCCTTTCCAGGCCGAAAACGCTTGCTGCGCCCTCAAAACAGAAGCCTTCCGGTCAAAAGGTAAATAAAAACCTGAATTTTCACCCGCATGGGGGATATCGGCATCGATCAGACAGCGCCAGAATTCATCCCATCGCTGTCACGACATCAAGAGGGCTTCAGCCCCGAAGAAGTAAAGAATTTAACGGTTCCAACGAAGTCTCCTCGGAGACATTTACAAGTCACCCCTCGGGGTGACTTTTTTTTGCCCGCATTCGCCCGGGCCTCTTCGGTGTCAAAGCCTTGGCCCCATTTGCGGGTGGCCTCGGGTGGGCCTCGTTAACGGTCGTGACCCTATCGGCAAGCCCTTGGCGCAAGGGCCGGTGCCTACGCAACTCAGGAGGCTAAACGCGCGACGACCATCGCGACGGTGACATCCTGCAGGCAGCGCGTATGGCCCAGCGGGCATTGGCGTGCAAAGCAGGGCGCGCAATCGAGGGCGGGCTGGTAGCTGGCATCGTTTTTTAGCCAGACCACTTGCGCCAAAGGACTGAGCGGCGGCGTATGTAAGGGGCTGGATGAGCCAAAGAGTGCCACTTGTGGCACGCCTAGCGCGGCGGCCACGTGCATCAACCCGGAGTCATTGCTCACCATGGCCCGCGCCCCAGCCACGAGCGCGATAGCGTCTTGCAAGGAGGTGCGCCCGGCCAGGTTATGGCAAGCGCCTGGATGGGCTGTGTTGACCGGCAATGCGATTTGCGCGCACACCTGCGCATCCTTGCCCGAGCCTAGCAGCAGCACTGGCAATTGGTGCTGGTCAATCAATTGCTGGGCCAACGCGGCGAAGTGCGCTGCCGGCCAGCGTTTGGCGGGGCCGTATTCCGCGCCTGGCACCAGCACAAAATAGCGTTTCGCCTGCAAGCCTTGTGCCGCCATGGCCTGCTGACAGGCCTGCTCAGCGAGCTGCATGCGCGGCTGCGCGTCCACAGGCAGTGCGCTATCGGCCAGCGCGCCGTACCAATTGACCATGGGCGGGCGGGCGTGTTTGTCCGGGTTGGGCAGGCGCTGCGTTAGCAGCCCATAGCGTGCCTCGCCGTGGTAGCCCACCCGCTCGGCGATACCGGCCCAAAAAGGCAGCAGAGCACTTTTGAAAGAGTTGGGGCAGACGATGGCAAGTTGAAATCGTCCGCGCAGTTGCCGGGCCATCGCGCGCCGGGCCGACCATTGCAATCCGCCATGGGCAAACGGCAGCTCGATGACCTCTGCCACCGCTGCCATGGCCCTATAAACCGGCGCCACCCAAGGCAGCGCGCCGACGGTAATGCGCTCACCGCGCGAGTGCAAAACGCGCAACAAAGGTTCGGTCATGACCGCATCCCCAATCCACTGGGGCGCGATGACCAAGGTGTCAGTGGTGGGCGTCGAAATGTTCGCCGTCCTTGAGCTTATAGACGGTGCCGCAATACGGGCATTTGGCCTCGCCTTTGCGGGCGATGTCCAGGTAGACCTTGGGATGGGTGTTCCAGGTCTTCATATCGGCCAAGGGGCTGGGGCAAAACACGCCGCCTTGGGGGTTGAGGTCTTTGGCGAGCAAGGTGACGAGCGATTTGGACATAGGTGCTGTGCGCGTGGGATCGGACTTCAAACCCGTGCCAGCCAGTGGCTGTACTTGGGGTTGCGGCCATTGACGATGTCAAAAAATGCGCTCTGGATTTTCTCGGTGATGGGCCCGCGTGTGCCCACGTAGTCGCCCTTGCCCAACGCAATGCGGTCGAGTTCGCGAATGGGCGTGACTTCGGCGGCGGTTCCGGTAAAGAAGGCCTCGTCGCTGATGTACACCTCGTCGCGCGTGATGCGTTTTTGCACCAGTTCCAGGCCCAGGTCCTTGCAAATATGCATCACGGTGTTACGGGTAATGCCGTTGAGTGCACCGGCGGACAGGTCCGGCGTATAGACCACGCCGTCTTTGATGACAAACAGGTTCTCGCCCGCACCCTCGCTCACAAAGCCATTGGCGTCGAGCAGCATGGCTTCGTCGTAACCGTCGTCAGTCGCCTCCATATTGGCCAAGATGGAGTTGGTGTAATTGCTCACCGCCTTGGCCTGCGTCATAGTGATGTTGACGTGGTGGCGGGTGTAGCTCGAAATTTTGACGCGGATGCCGCGCTTCATGCCTTCCTCGCCCAGGTAAGCACCCCAGGGCCAGGCAGCAACCATCAGGTGGATGGTGTTGCCTTTGGGCGATACGCCTAATTTTTTGTCGCCGATCCAGGTTAAGGGGCGCAAGTAGCAGCTCTCGAGTTTGTTTTCACGCACCACGTCTTTTTGCGCTTGCATCACTTCTTCCTTGGAAAAAGGAATGTTCATGCGCAAAATTTTGGCGCTGTTGAACAGTCGCTCGGTATGTTCTTCTAAGCGGAAAATTGCAGTGCCGTCTACGGTGTTGTAGGCGCGCACGCCTTCGAAAGCGCCACAGCCGTAGTGCAGGGTGTGGCTCAGGACGTGGATCTTGGCCTCGCGCCAATCAACCATCTGACCGTCCATCCAGATTTTGCCGTCGCGGTCGGACATGGAGGGGGGCATTGCGGTCATGGCGGGCTATCCTTTGATCGGGGAAGTAAGAGGCTAAGTCGCTGATTTTACGGGGCAGCGTCCGCCAGGGTTTGGAGTGGCCTGTCCAAGCGCCAAGTGGCCAACTTGCCGCCTTTGAATTCGCACTCGACAAAGGACTGCCCTGTGTCGGTCCAGCGAAAAACTTCGGGCTGCTCGCCCGCAGGGCTGCGCAGTTCACCCAACGACCGGGTCAGCGCGACCACCTGCATCAATGAAACGCCTGGATGTAGGCGCGCGTTGAGCATGACGCTACTCTCCACATGCCCTTTGGGCCGGTGAGAGGCGCGCCGCAATACCTGCAGCATGCGCGTGAAATGCAAGAGCATCCACATGACCAAAGCGCCCGCAGCCCCGGCCAAGCCGGGCCAGCCGTACCAGTGGTATCCCATAACCAGTAGGGCCACAGCGCCTATGCGCACCGCTATCGTTTGCACCATCAAATAGTTCATGCCTGGATTCTCGCAGCAGTCACTTTTGACATAGCCCGCGCCGTGCATGCTGTGGCTGGAGCTGGGTTGGGTTTATGCGCCGCGCTACAGTGCGCCCATTGCCTCCCACCTGAGAAAGAACTTATGCCAAGCCATTTGCACCAACGCGTATTGATTACCGCCGCCGCATCCGGCATTGGCCTGGTGATGGCCGACGCCTATAGGGCCGCCGGTGCCAAGGTGTATATCTGCGATCGCGATGCCGCTGCCCTCAACGCAGCGCTTGCTAGTCGCCCCGCTTTGGCAGGCCAGGTTTGTGATGTCAGCGACGAGGCGCAAGTGGCCGCATTGTTTGCAGCGGCCACGGCGCATCTGCAAGGCTTGGATATTTTGGTCAGCAACGCCGGGATTGCCGGGCCCACCGCCAACCTAGAAGACATCAGTCTGGCTGACTGGCGCAATTGTCTAGCGGTGAACCTGGATTCGGCATTTTTATGTGCCCGTGCCGCTGCGCCGCTGTTGCGCGCCCAGGGTAGCGGCTCGATCATTTTGATGTCTTCTACCGCCGGTTTATTCGGCTTCCCGCGTCGCAGCCCCTATGCCTCGGCGAAATGGGCGATCCGGGGCCTGACGCGCACCTTGGCGCAAGAGCTGGGGCCCGCCGGAGTGCGCGTCAACTGCATTTGTCCGGGCTCGGTCAGCGGCGAACGGATAGACCGGGTGATCACCGCCGAAGCCCAAAAAACCGGCCGCAGCGAAGACGCAGTGCGCGCCGAGATGACGCAGATTTCTTCGCTCAAATCCTTTATCTCGCCGCAAGACATTGCCAGCATGGCCTTGTTCATCACCTCCAGTGCAGGCGCGCGCATTTCCGGCCAGGATTTGACGGTGGACGGCCATACCGAAACCCTATGAGCTTGGACTGGTACCTTCTCCAATTCCTGATCGCACGCCGCCGCTACCACTATGAAAATTCAGCAACTTGAAACCTTTACCGATGCGTTTGTTTGCTTTGTCAAGCTGAGCACCGACAGCGGGCATGTCGGCTGGGGACAAACCTCGACCTACAACGCCGACATCAGCGCCACGATATTTCACCGCCAGGTCGCGCCCTGGGCCTTGGGGGTCGATGCGCTGGACATCGACGGGATTTTGCAAACCATCTGGGAAAAAGAGCACAAGTACCCCGGCAGCTACCGCTGCCGGGCCATGGCCGGATTGGACACGGCGATGTGGGATTTGCGCGGCAAGGTCGAGGGCAAGCCGGTGGTGGAATTGCTAGGTGGCAAACCCAAGGCCTTGCGCACTTATGCCTCTTCCATGAAGCGCGATATCACACCGCAAGACGAAGCGGCGCGTTTTGTGAAGCTGCGCGACGATTGGGGCTTTGACGCTTTCAAGTGGCGCGTGGCCGCCGAATGCGGGCGGGATGTAGACGAATGGCCGGGCCGCACCGAGGAGGTAGTGCCGGTAGTGGCGCGTGCATTGGGCGATGGCGTGGCCAAATTAGTCGATGCCAATAGCGGGTTCTCGCCAGCGCGCGCTATCGCCGTAGGCCGCATGTTGGAGGCTGAAGGCATCAGCCATTTCGAAGAGCCTTGCCCGTACTGGGAGTTTGACCAAACGCGCCAGGTCACGCAAACCTTGTCGCTGGATGTGACCGGCGGCGAGCAGGACTGGGATTTGCCCACTTGGCAGCGCATGATGGACCAAAGCGTCGTGGATATTGTGCAGCCCGATGTGATGTACATGGGCGGCCTAACGCGCACCTTGGCCGTCGCCCGCATGGCCGCCGAGCGGGGTATCCCTTGTACACCGCATAGCGCCAATTTATCTTTGGTCACGATGTGCACCATGCATTTGCTGGGCGCGATTCCCAATGCGGGCAAATACCTGGAGTTGTCCATCGAAGGGCCGGACTATTACCCTTGGCAGCAAGAACTGTTTTTGGGTGATCCGTATGCGGTTCAGGGTGGCAAGGTACAAATACCTGCCCAGCCGGGATGGGGTGTGGAAATCAATCCAGCTTGGCTGGCGCGTGCGGCTTACCAATCTAGTGAGTTGAAGGTTTGACTGCGTATTTTCGCTGGTGGTAAGAATGGCGCTTATGGGTAAACCCAGGCTTTTGATTGCCCGCTTTTTTGCTGAGCCCGCAGGCCGGGGCCGGGATCCTCACAACGCGAGGCTAATCGTTCGTCCCCCGGCCCCGGCCTGCGCGGACGCTGCGCCGTGGTGGCCTGGTTTGGGCGGCGCCGATCTGGCCGCTTGTTCCGCCGCTGCGGAACAGTTGGCATGAAACAAGCGCAGCGCCCTGTAGAGTCTTGCAAATCTAAGTTACAACTTTAAATTTGCAAAATGATCCCCCGCGCCGCTGCTCCTACGCTCGAACGCTTAGCCAAAGGCTTCCCTGTGGTCGTGCTCACGGGGCCTCGGCAGTCGGGTAAAACCACGCTGGCGAAGTCGATGTTCAGTGGAAAAGCCTATGTGTCGCTGGAGAACCCTGACGAGCGTGAGTTCGCAATGCAAGACCCTAAGCGGTTTTTGCAGCGCTTTTCCAATGGCGCGGTGCTCGATGAGGTGCAGCGTTGCCCAGAGTTGCTTTCGTGGTTGCAGGACTGGGTGGATGCGCGCGGCATCATGGGTGACTTTGTACTCACCGGCTCTGCACAGTTTGATTTGATTGCCGGCGTCACCCAGACCCTGGCGGGCCGTGTGGGCCGCGTCGAGCTGTTGCCACTGAGCGCCGCAGAGTTGGTCGCTGCACATCAAGCACCGCCCAATCTCCACGCCGCCATGTTCCAGGGCGCTTATCCAGCGCTTTACGCGCGCGATGTAGCGCCACAGGATTGGTTTGCCAATTACATCGCCACTTATCTGGAGCGTGATGTGCGGCAATTGCTTGCGGTGCGTGGCTTGGGACAGTTTCAGACCTTCGTCAAGATGTGCGCTGCCCGCACGGGGCAGTTGCTCAACCTTACGTCCTTGGGTGCCGATTGCGGGATTTCCTCGGTGACGACCAAGCAATGGTTGTCGGTGCTCGAATCGAGCTACATCGTTACGCTGCTGCAGCCGCACCACCACAACTATGGCAAGCGCTTGGTTAAAGCGCCCAAGCTGTATTTCTGCGATTTCGGCCTGGCCGCGTGGCTGCTGGGCATACGTGATGCAGCGACTTTAGAAACGCACGCCGCACGAGGCGCTCTGTTTGAAACCTACGTCATCACCGAGTTACTTAAACGGCGCTTCAATGCGGGCCAGCCTAGCGATTTATATTTTTGGCGGGACAGTACGGGCAAGGAAGTGGATGTTCTGATAGAAACCGCCCAAGGCCTACACGCGGTCGAAATCAAATCGGGCAGCACCTTTACCAGCGACTGGACGAGCAGCCTAAAAAAATGGAATCAGTTTGCAGGCGACGAAGTGATCCAAGCATCGCTGATCTATGGCGGCACCGCGTCCTATGCGCGTGATGGCGTGCAGGTATGGGGCTGGCAGGATATGGACAAGATCACCGTTTGAAGCCCTTTTAACGCGCATCTAGCGACGTGAAAGTAATCTAACACGCTCTATAAGCTACTAGTAATACGCCAGCGTTTGCGCCCCAACAAAGCAGTTCGCAGCGCGGTGGTAGAGGTAGGCGGGGTGACGAACGATTAGCTTCGCGTTGTGAGGAACCCCGCCTGCCGCTACCGCCGCGCGGGCTCAGCACTGCAGCCGTAAAGCAAACCACTGGCTGACACCTGCGACAACGCAAGCGTCGCCGCGCGAGATCAGGAAATCAACAGCAAAAGCTTGGAGCGAATTAGTGCCCGCCGCCCAGATAAGCCGCCTTCACCGCCGGGTCATCCTGCAACTGTGCGGCCGGGCCATGTACGGAAATGCGGCCATTTTCAAGCACATAGCCGTAATCAGCCACCTTCAATGCAGCGGCGGCAAATTGCTCCACCAGCAACATCGTCACACCACGCGACTTAAGGTCTGCGATGATGCGAAACACCTCTTCCACCAAGATAGGCGCCAAACCCATCGAGGGCTCGTCCAGCAGCACAATCTCAGGGTTAAGCATCACGGCGCGTGCCATGGCCAGCATTTGCTGCTCGCCGCCCGACAAGGTGCCGGCCAGTTGGGTGCGTCGCTCTTTGAGACGCGGAAACAAATCCATGGCGCGCTCCAAATCTCCCTGGACATCACCCTTGGGGCGGCTACCGGTCAAACGTGGAAAAGCGCCCAAAATCAGGTTGTCGGTAACGGACATGGTGGCAAACACGCGGCGACCTTCCGGCGAGTGGGCCAGGCCTAGCTTGGCGATAGTGAAAGACTCCATGCCATCGGTGCGCGTACCGTTAAGGCTGATTTCCCCTGCGCTGGGACTGATCATGCCGGAGATAGCACGCATAGTGGTGGTCTTACCGGCGCCGTTGGAGCCGATCAGCGTCACCACTTTGCCTTTGGGAACTTCCATCGAAATTCCATGCAGAACTTGTACTTTGCCGTAACCGGCTTCCAGATTTTTAATGCTCAACATAAACAATAGTCCTGTGCGTTCAAGCGGCGGGAGCGCCCAGATAGGCCTCAATCACTTTTTCATTGGCCTGTACTTCAGCAGGCTTGCCTTCGGCAATCTTTTGCCCAAAATCCAGCACCGACACCGAGTCGCAGACGGTCATCACTACATCCATATGGTGTTCGATCAGGATGACGGTAATGCCGTGGTCGCGAATTTTGCGGATGATGGCGATCAGCTCCTTGATGTCAGGCGGAGTCAAACCGGCTGCCGGTTCGTCCAGCAGCAATAGTTGCGGGTCCAGCGCCAGCGCGCGCGCGATTTCCAGCAGACGCTGCTTACCATAGGGCAGGTTGCGCGCCTCTTCGCTAGCCAGATCGGCCAGGCCCACAAAGTGCAAAAGCCCCATGCCGCGCTCGATGGCATCAGAGTCCTCTCGCTGGTAGCGTAGTGTGTTCAAGGCCACGTCGAACAAATTACTGTCAAAGGTGTGGTGCAAGCCGACCTGCACGTTTTGCAGCGCGGTCATTTCACCGAACAATTGCACGTTTTGGAACGTGCGCGCAATGCCTGACAACGCGATGTCCGACGAGCTACGGTCCACCAAGCTGACGCCCGAAAACGCGATCTCTCCCGCGGTGGGTACGTAGATGCCTGTCAGCACATTCATCATGGTGCTCTTACCAGAGCCATTGGGGCCAATGAGGCCATGGATGGTGCCGCGCTTGACGAGCAGGTCCACATCGTTCAAGGCCTTGAGACCACCAAACTGCATCAACACGCTTTTGGCGACGAGCAGATCGCTGCCATCGGCGCTGTGCTGGGCATTGGCAGCCGCATGGATGGCATCTTTTGCATCGGCAGGTGCCAGATAGGCAGCGCCGCGGGCGCTTTTGCCACTGAACAACTTACGGAAAAAGCCGACGATGCCGTCTTGCAGGTAATACACCACAAACAAAATCATCAGGCCAAAAATGCTCAGGCGCCAGTCCGTGATGGATTGAAGCCAGAACGAAAATGCCGCTAATGCGATTGTGCCGACCACTGGGATTGCCATAGCGCGCACCGTAGTGATTTTTCTGGCCACGCCGATGATGGCGCCAATAAGCATGAGCACCGCCAAAGCCGAAGAGACTTGGCGGAACATCTCCAGGTCGTCCAGTAGCTTGGGCAAAATCACGATGATGGCCGCACCCAGCAGCGCGCCGGAACGGGTTTTACGCCCGCCCATGATGACGGCCAGTAAAAACAAAACCGTCAATTCAAAGTTATAGGTATTGGGCGAGATGTATTGCTCGGAATAGGCATACAGGCAACCGGCCAGACCTGCAAAACCGGCGCTGATCACAAAGGCATAAACCTTGTAGCGGTACACCGACACGCCCATACAGTCCGAGGCTACCGGGCTACCGCGCAAAGCTTCAAACGCTCGGCCCAACTGCGAACGCAAAATGCGGTCCACCACTACCAAGGACAAGCCCATCAAGACCAGCACCAGCCAGTAAAAACCATGCTCTGTGAGCTTGTTGCCAAACAAGTCCGGCTTGGGCACTTTGATGCCCAGCGGTCCTTCGGTGAGGAAGGTCATCTCATTGATCAAAATCTGGATGATGGTGCCAAAGGCCAGGGTGACCATAGCCAGGTACGGGCCTGTCACGCGCAAGGCCGGCAAGGCCAGCAAGGCGCCAAATGCCGCCGTGATGCCGATGCTGGCCGGGATGATCATCCACAAGGGCGCACCCAGCTTCATGAACATCACCCCAGCGGTGTACGAACCCACGCCGAATAAACCGGCGTGCCCTAGCGATACCTGGCCGGTATAGCCCACCACAATGTCCAGCCCGAACAACAAGATGGCGTAAATCATGATCGTGCCGATCATGTGGATGTAGTAGGGGTTGGCGGTGTACAGCGGCGCTACTGCCAGCAGCGCAAACCCAAGGATCAGAGAGAGTATGAAATTGCGGCTCATGGTCAGACTTTCTTGATCGCTGTTTTGCCGAACAAGCCAGCCGGTTTAAAGGCCAACACCAGCAACAAGAGCACCAGACCGGGCACGTCTTTGTAGCCGGTGGAAATATAAAAACCCGTCGTGGTTTCGGCGACACCCAAAATAATGCCGCCCACAATAATCCCCAGTCCGCTGGTCAGGCCACCGATGATGGCCACGGCAAATGCTTTGAGGCCCAGTACCGCGCCCATGGTGGCGCCGGTCAAGGTCAAAGGTGCAATTAAGGCACCTGCAAAACCGGCGGTGGCCGATGACAAAGCGTAAGAAAAGGTTATGACCAGGCCAGTGTTGATGCCCATGAGCTTGGCCGCGTCGCGGTCATTGAAAGTGGCGACCACGGCTTTGCCGTAAATGGTTTTGCGGTTGAAAAATTCAACGCCTAGCATCATGGCAATGGCACCAAAGACTACCAGCACTTCCATGGGCAGCACATTGGCGCCGAGCCAATTCATGGGTGCTTCGGGCAGGGGCGAGGGGAATTTCAGATCGTCGCGGCCCCACAGATTTTCAGCCACATTTTTAAAGATAATGCCCAGCGCGATGGTGGACATGATCCAGCCGAATTCGCTTTTAATCTTGATCGCTGGTTGCACACCGATGCGCTCTACCATAGCGCCTTGCACCATGCCAAAGACAATCACCAGCGGCAGCATCAACCAGTAATTCACCCCGTGGTTGACCAGTGTCAGGCCCACCATGGCGCCGAGCATCAAGGCATCGCCTTGGCCGAAATTCAGGGTGTCCGAGGTTTGAAAAGTGAGCTGGTAACCGAAGGCGATCACCGCGTAAATCATGCCCAGCGCAATGCCGCTGTAGACGAGTTGTAACAATATTTCCATAATTTCTTCCGCCGCAAATAAGGGCAGTCTTCAAGTCAAGCCATCGCTTGCCGTGGCTACGCAGTGAGCCTGCGCTATAAAAGAAACTCGCCAGCCCTTGTAAGGCTGGCGAGTTGCGGCTGGGGTACGCGAAAAGCGCAGTTGCTTACTTGGCCTTAACTTTAACTTCCAGGGCCCCTTTGGCATTCACGTCTTTGACGCGCACTTCTGAGGCCTTCTTCTGGTCGGCTGCATAGGCGTACACCACTTTCTCGCCTTTGACTTCGCCAAACACCGGGATGTTCGCGGTAATGGCTTCATGGTCTTTCGCGGTGAAGGGCTTGTTGTAGGTCGTTACAACGCCTTCCACCGGCGCCTTCAGATCTTCCAGGGCAGCTTTAATGGCAGGGCCATTGGTGGAATTGGCTTGCTTGATGGCTGCGGCTAACAGATACACCGAGTCATATCCTTGCGCTGCAGACACAGGTGAGTCAATACGTGCATTCTTGGGGTTGAAAGTGCGCAGGTAATTGATGATGAAAGACTGGCGCTTGGGTGTGGTGGGCTCTTGGATAAAGGTTTGCGGCATACGCGCGCCTTCGCCGCCGGGGCCGGCATTGTCAATAAAGTTGGCCATGGACAGGGTCCAGCTGCCGATCATCGGCACTTTCCAACCGAGCTTGGTCATGCCGTTGGCAATTTGCGCCAATTCTGGTCCGATCGCGTAGGTCAACACCACTTCCGCGCCGGCGGCCTTGGCTTTGAGCAACTGGGCGGTCATGTCCACGTCCTTGACGTTGAATTTTTCCACTGCAACGGCCTTGATGTTTTTCAAGCCCAATGCGCGCTCCAAGTCTTCGCGTCCGAGTTGGCCGTAATTGGTGGAATCGGCCAGGATGGCGACTTTCTTAAAGCCGCGGCGGGTAATCGCCTCTTCCACAATCATGGGTGCCTGGATGCTGTCGTGCGCGGCATTGCGAAAGATATAGTTTTCCGGCTGGTCGTCAAACTGGTGCGTGACGATAGAGCCGGTTGCTACGTTGTTCATCACCGGAATCTTGGCTTCTTGGTAGAAACGCTGCGAGGCCAATGCTACGCCGGTATTGATAAAGCCCACGGTGGCCGTGACCTTCTCTTTGTTGATTAGCTCTTGAGCGATTTGCACGCCACGCTCATTTTTGGCTTCGTCGTCGCGCTCTATCATTTGCAATTGGCGGCCCAAAACGCCGCCTGCTTTGTTGATTTCGTCCACGGCCAGCTTGACACCGTCGCGCATGCTCACGCCCATAGACGAGGAGCCCCCGGTAAAGGGCCCGGAAACACCGATCTTGATCGGCTCTTCAGCGCTTGCCAGACCGGCAAAACTACTTACGGCAGCTGCGATGACCAGCTGCGAAGCCAGTTTTACGAAACGAATTGTCATGATTTCTCCAAGTTGAAAATACCGCATTAACGGTAGCCGATGCGTGCCGCACAAGTGCTGGGGCACTTGCTGCAGGCGGTCTTGCCAGCACGCTGGTAGACAGCCGTGCAAGGATAGCCAGCCTAGTTAGGGGTCCTTACAGAGACTTACAAAGTGCGAGTCCACAAGGCCATTTCCTTGTAAAGACGCGTATGGATTTTCAGGACACGAATCAATTCTTTTCAAAACCGATGCACCGCACAGCCGTGGGCGGGGGGCACCTAGCCCCAAGAGCGAACAATCTGTAGCGCCTCTTCTACCCGCTCCACGGCATGCACCGCCATGCCGTCCATCGCCTTTTTAGGCGCGTTGGCCTTGGGCACGATGGCCTGGGTAAAGCCCAGCTTGGCCGCTTCGCGTAGCCGCTCCTGGCCGCGCGGCGCCGGGCGAACCTCGCCGGCCAGGCCCACTTCGCCAAACGCGATAAACCCTTTGGGCAGGGGTTTGCCGCGCAAGGACGAGCTAATGGCCAGCATGACCGCCAGGTCGGCGGCCGGTTCGCCGATGCGCACGCCGCCTACGGCATTGATGAACACGTCCTGGTCCATACAGGCCACACCGGCATGACGGTGCAGTACGGCCAGCAGCATGGCCAAGCGGTCGCGGTCCAGGCCGACGGAGAGCCGCCTAGGGCTGGGCCCGCCGCTGTCCACAAGGGCCTGGATCTCCACCAGCAAGGGTCGCGTGCCCTCCAAAGTCACCATCACGCAACTGCCGGGTACCGGCTCGGCATGCTGGCTTAGAAAAATAGCGCTGGGGTTGCTGACGCCTTTGAGCCCCTTTTCGGTCATGGCAAACACGCCGATCTCGTTGACCGCACCAAAACGGTTCTTGATCGCGCGTACCAGACGGAACTGGCTGTGCGTATCGCCTTCAAAATACAGCACGGTATCGACCATATGCTCCAAAACGCGCGGACCAGCTAGTGCGCCTTCTTTGGTGACATGTCCCACCAGCACAATGCAGACACCGGCTGATTTGGCAGCACGCGTCAGGTGCGCTGCACATTCGCGCACCTGGGCCACCGAGCCCGGTGCCGAGGTCAATTGCTCAGAGTAAACGGTTTGGATGGAGTCGATCACGGCCACATCGGGCTGCTGGCTGCCCAGTGCGCTCAGAATTTTTTCTAGTTGGATCTCGGCCAAAACGCTTACCTGCGAGCCGTCCAGACCCAAGCGGCGTGAACGTAAAGCCACTTGGGCTCCGCTTTCCTCGCCGGTGACGTACAAGGTTTTTTTCCCGCTCCGTTGCAGCGAGTCCAGGGCTTGCAGCAATAGCGTTGATTTGCCGATGCCCGGATCGCCACCGATGAGCACCACGCCGCCTTGCACAATGCCCCCGCCTAGCACCCGGTCCAACTCGCTGTGTCCAGTGGGCGTGCGGTCTACGTCGCTGGCTTCTATGTCCGCCAATACCGCCACTTGCGCTGTGCCGGCTAGCGAGGCAAATCGGTTGCGTACGCCACTTTCGGCTACAGCGGTCGATTCGATCAGCGTGTTCCAGGCCGCGCAGGAAGGGCATTTGCCCAACCACTTGGGGCTGGTGCCGCCGCACTCGTTGCAGGTAAATACGGATTTGTCTTTGGCCATGGGTCGATATTACTGTATGAAAATACATGTAGTGTTTTCCCCCGCTTCCCCCCCGCCCCTTCACCCCCGCTGGGGTGAAGGGGAGCTTGAATACCCAATTTTGTTTTTTTGGGTCGGATAAGGGTTGTGAATCGGGGCGCTGCGATGTGGCTTTGCTGGCCCAAATTGGGGAACGATGCGGTCGTAGTGAATGGATTGGGGTGCGGTGCGGCTGCTGCGTAGGCCGCTATAGATGGCGATTGCGATGAAAACGGAGCACCAGTGCCGTGACGAGGCATACAGCCCGTCATCCAGCGCGTGCAAGGTGAGCGAAGCGAACCAGCACACGTGGCTCCCTCGCCATTGGCCGTGCTGAGCAACGCAGCGGCGCACGGATCAGGGCGGGCGCTTGTTTGAGCGTAGCGAGTTTGCGCCGGACCCCGCGCGCCGCGAGTAGCGCAAGGTACCCCGAAGGGGCACGGACTTTGGCTCGCCTTTCTTTTGCTTACTTTTCTTTGGCGAAGCAAAGAAAAGTAAGGCCTGCGGCAGGCAAAGCGCTTGCGTGAACCAAAAGAAAGTAGCTCCACCAACAGGCCAAAGCCTTGGTTCAAAACACACCGCTTTTGGCTCGCCCTTTTTGGGATGGGCAGGGTCAGCGGCCAGCGCGGCGTGTTTGCTCAGCGCGCTTGCGGCAGCGCCGCATCGGCCACCACCGGCACGCGGGCCGCCAGCGCACACATCAGCTCGTAGGCGATCGTGCCGCCCGCCTGGGCCACCGCGTCTATGGGCAGCAGTGCGCCGCTGCTGGCATAGCCCCAGAGCGTGACCTCGGAGCCCTGGCCGCTGCCCGCAAGGCCAGTCAAGTCCACTGCCAGCATATCCATGCTGACCCGCCCGATAGTGCGGCTGGGCTGGCCATCGACCAGAACCGGCGTGCCGGTATCGCAGCTGCGCGGGTATCCATCGGCATAGCCGCAGCACACAATACCTATGCGCATCGGCCCTTGCGCGACAAAACTAGAGCCATAGCCTACGGTGTCGCCCGCTTGTGGTTGCTGGGTGGCGATGACTTTCGAACGCAGACTCATGGCCGCTTGCAAGCTGGTATCCGAGGCGTCCGCTTGTCCGAAATCGGGCGCGCCACCGTACAGGGCAATGCCGGTGCGCACCCAGTCGCTGGCGGGTAGCGACTGCCTTGACTGGCGCGCATGCAGGGCTTGGCGCAGCACGGCGGCGCTATTGCTCAGGCAGCGCTCTCCTGGCAGATCGGAGGTGGCCCTTTGGAACGCTTGTGCCTGGGCGACGATGCCGATAGGCCCGTCCGCGTCGCTGAAATGCGTCATGAGGGATATCTCGTCCACCTGGGGCAGGGCGTTCAGGCGCGTCCAGGCCGCACGCGCTTGGTGCGGCGCAAAGCCCAAGCGGTTCATGCCACTGTTGATTTTCAGGAAAACCCGCTGCGGCACGTGGGTTTTGTGCGCCGCCAGCATGTCAATTTGCGCCTCGCAATGCACGGTGTGCCATAGGTCCAGGCGCGAGCAAGCCTCTAGGTCGCGCAGTTCGAATGCGCCTTCTAATAGGAGTATCGGACCGCGCCAGCCCAGTGCGCGCACCCGACGTGCTTCCTCTATATCGAGAAGTGCAAAGCCGTCAGCGCCCGTCAGCCCACTAAACACCTGTTCAATGCCATGGCCATAGGCATTGGCTTTGACCACAGCCCATAGGCGTGCATCGGGCGCGCTCTGACGTAACACGGCCACGTTATGGCGCAGGGCGTCGGGGTGGATCAGGGCTTGGATGGGGCGCGGCATGGCGCTACTGTAGCGGGCGAATCTAAGGTGTCGCGCCTGCATGCTATAACCCACGCACTGTGATTCTTGACTGCTGTACGCCAACCCCGCCGAGAACGGCACACCAGACGACGACCGGATGAAGCGCGGTTTTTTCACCATCATGGCGGCGCAGTTCCTCAGCTCGCTGGCCGACAACGCCTTGTTTGTAGCTGCGGTGCAACTGCTGCGTGGCGGCCAAGCGCCCGAATGGCAACAGGCCGCGCTGGTGCCCATGTTCGCGTTGTTTTATGTGATTCTGGCCCCCTTTGTCGGCGCTTTTGCCGACGCCTACCCCAAAGGCAAGGTCATGCTTTTGAGCAATGGCATCAAGATCGCGGGCTGTTTGCTGATGTTGTTTGGCGGGCACCCGCTCATGGCCTATGCCGTAGTCGGTTTGGGCGCCGCAGCCTATTCACCGGCCAAATACGGCATCCTGACGGAATTGTTGCCCGCCTCCCAACTGGTTAAAGCCAATGGCTGGATCGAGGGCCTCACGATTGCGTCCATTATTTTGGGTGTCCTGCTGGGAGGCCAGTTGATCGGGCCGCTTGTTGCACCGCATTTGCTGGCGCTGGACCTACTTTTCCTAGATACCAGTATCGACACCGCGCCGGAGGCAGCGATTTGCGTTCTGGTGTTGGTGTACCTGGCTGCGGCCTGGTTCAATACCCGTATCCCGCTAACCGGCGTGGAGATGCGGGCTTTGCCCAAGAATTTGCTGGGCTTGCTCCCCGACTTTTGGCATTGCAATATGCAGCTCTGGCGTGACCGATTGGGTCAGATTTCACTCGGAACTACGACCTTGTTTTGGGGGGTGAGCGGCAATTTGCGCTACATCGTGCTGGCCTGGGCTGCCGCTGCACTGGGCTATTCGGTGACGCAAGCGTCTGCGCTGGTGGGTGTAGTGGCGGTGGGCACGGCCATAGGCGCGGTGGTGGCGTCTATGCGCATGCGTTTAGAGCATGCTACCTTGGTGCTGCCATTGGGCGTGGGCATGGGTTTGCTAG
>Ga0214919_10000987_pt1 | contig 48187 bp, 46 predicted proteins | sample LL1503_MetaG_FD_177994 | JGI IMG/M metagenome (GOLD analysis project Ga0214919, IMG submission 177994) | Freshwater microbial communities from Lake Lanier, Atlanta, Georgia, United States - LL-1503 | ecosystem: Environmental > Aquatic > Freshwater > Lake | place: USA: Georgia | collected...
TGCCATAGTATTGGATAATATTTTTTAATCGCTCGTCATTAAAGGCAGGGTCTACTGCAGGCAGTTCGTGGTAATTGGCCAACAAGCCCAAGTGGTTGCCGGTTAAAATTTGGCTATTGCGTATGCCTTCTGGTAATTGATCGATTCCCATACCTAGTTGTTTGTTTGGTTTATTTATTTCAAATAAATTAGACGCGTCTACTCTGCAATACCAATCACCGCCCAATCGGGCTACTAAGTTTAATTGCGCTGGATTGATTGTTTTATCATTGCCTAAAACGCTTTCTGCTACATGCATACACAATACTTCTGCAATAACTAATTGGCCTGCACCTGGTCCATCGCCCAAACTTTTTATTTCTATCACCTTACATTCCAATTGGATTTTTGCTTCTTTCACTAATGGTGGTTGCACCATTGTGGCTGCGGCTTTTGTAAATCCCGCTTTTGCAAATTCATCAATCGCTTTTGGATACGCACAACTACTTAAACTCACTTGCGCAACCATTGAATAGTCAACTATATTAATTACACATTCTGGGTGTTCAATTACGTTTTGAAGGGTATGTTTTAAAGGATTTTCGTTAGCAGATTTTAAAGGAGAAAAAATAACTATTGGCGGATTTGAAGAGAATACATTAAAATAACTAAACGGCGCTAAATTTACTCGACCATTGGCATCCATGGTACTAGCAAAACAAATAGGCCTAGGGCCAATGGCACTATTTAACCAGGATTGTTTTTCGGATGCGTTAAGTTGTTTGAAATCTAGGAACATTTATTAGTATTTATGAAACAGTAAAGTTACCATTTTTCGTCGTCTGGAATATTTTCTTCGGCTTGTTTAAATTGTTCGCGTGATTTTCTTTTTTGTTCTTGTCTTTCAAGAATAAGGTGCGCTATGATTTTTCCTGCATCTTCATTAGGATGCTCGGCTAATAAGGTTTTCAATTTTTTTTCAGAAACATCCACTGCATACAATAAGTAAACCAATTTAGAAAAATCATTGGCAATTAAATGGTTGATATGTGCAATCAACTCGTTGAGGTTTAATTTTTCTATGGTTTGTAGTTCGGTGGAATTGCTCATGGTGTTTGTAGTTTATGTGTATTTTTCCATTACGCCCAAACCAAATAAGGCAAAATCGTATTTTACAGGATCTATTGGATCTAAGTTACGCAAGTATTGTGTTAGTTCAACAGCTGCCGACCAGTCTACTTGTTTGCGGTCGAGCAATTGAAAACGTTTGGCTACACGAGCTACATGCACATCAATGGGGCAAATGAGTTGCGCGGGTGATATTTTTTTCCAAATACCAAAATCAACTCCGTTTTTATCTTTGCGCACCATCCAACGTAAATACATATTTAAGCGTTTGCAACTAGAATTTTTATAAGGTGTTGCAATATGTTTTCTAGTTCTGTTTGGAGCGTCTTCTAAAGAAAAAAAGTAGTTATGAAAATAACTGAGGGCTGTTGCTACTATTTCATTGGAACTTTCTTGCAATACTTGTTTTGGAAAGAAAGCGCTTTCTAAACTTTTGTTGTTTTGATAATGAAATTGCAAGAATGCAATAAAATATAAAAGATCAGTTGTGTTAAAAGTACGGTGCTTAAAATGCAGCATTTTTTTAAGGTCCGACTCTTGGTGATTCAAACAAAAATCATAAGGCGCCATATCCATCAACTGCATTAATTCTTTCGATTTGTTGATGATAGTAGTGCGTCCGCCCCAAGCAAATACAGCGGCAAAAAAACCGGCAATTTCAATGTCTTGTTTTATACTAAATAAATGTGGAATGCAAACAGGGTCGGCCACAATAAAAGACGGCTGATTGTATTTGGCTACTTTCTGTTCAAAAAAACTAATTAGCTTTTGCTGGTTATTATGTTGCATCAGCTGTTTTTGTGTCTATTTGTTTACCCAATTGCATGATTCAAATCAGCTATTAAATCTGCTGCATCTTCAATGCCTACACTTAAACGAATTAAAGAATCTGATAACCCATTTTTAATTCTTTCTGCTCTTGGAATAGAAGCATGTGTCATTGATGCGGGATGATTAATCAGCGATTCAACACCACCTAAACTTTCGGCCAATGAAAATAATTTTGTACTAGATAAAACGCGTGTTGCATTTTCAATGCTATCGTCTTTCAACGTAAAACTCATCATTCCCCCAAATCCGCGCATTTGTTTTTTAGCAATGGCATAATTGTGGTGGTCTTCAAACCCGCACCAGTAAACCCTTTCAACCTTTGGATGGCTGCGTAAAAAATGCGCAATCTTTTCGCCATTTTCGCAGTGACGTTGCATACGGACGTGCAAGGTTTTAATGCCACGCAATACCAAAAAACAATCCATTGGTCCTGGAACAGCACCACATGATTTTTGAATGAAAAACAATTCTTCTCTTAATTTGGCATCATTCATCATCAAACATCCTTGAATTAAATCGCTATGTCCGCCCAAGTATTTAGTAGCTGAGTGCATGACTATATCGGCTCCAAGTGTTAATGGATTTTGTAAATAAGGCGAAGCAAAGGTGTTGTCTACACAAAGTAGGGCACCACTTGCTTTTGCAATAACTGCCACTGCGGCAATATCTGTAATATTCATTAATGGATTGGTGGGTGTTTCAATCCAAATGAGTTTTGTGTTTGGTGTAATGGCGTTTTGAATATTTGCCATATCGGTTGTATCAACATAGGTAAATACAATACCATATTTGGCAAATATTTTGGTAAACAATCTATAAGTGCCTCCATACATATCACTTGCTGCAATGACTTGATCGCCGGGTGATAATAATTTAATCACCGCATCTGTTGCGGCAACACCACTACTAAAAGCTAAACCAAACTTGCCATGTTCAATTTGCGCATACGCTTCTTCTAATGCTTTGCGGGTAGGGTTTTGGCTACGGGCATATTCAAATCCTTTATTGATTCCTGGCGCATCTTGTACAAAAGTTGATGTTTGATAAATTGGCGTCATGATGGCACCTGTAGAAGGGTCTGGTTCAGAACCTGCATGTATATATGTTGTACCAAGACCTACTGGATTTGAAGTGTTGTTCATAATTAATTTTTTATTGCTTTCTGCAAAATCCAATTGCCAATTGTATTTGCGGCAATTGGTGAAAAACTTTCTTCTAAAGATTCGTAAGAAATTTCTTTAGAGATACAGCTTTGAAATAAGTGATTCATATTAGGCATTTCTATTACCTGGTAATTTTTGTTTTGTCCTTTTTTTAAGGCAGCTTCAATAGCAGGTAAATTCTCTTTGCTAGACACTTGTATGTCGAATGAACCATTGAGCGCTAACACAGGAATAGTTAGTTTTTGTAAATTTTCGGTAGGATGGTACTTTAAAAAGTAATTCAACCAATAAAGTCCAGACTGGTATTGTTGCGCCAATTTTAAAAATGTAGGAACGGGTCTTTGCATGAATAAAGATTGTTCTACACTATCGCTTATATTTTTCTTCCAAACTGCAAATGCAGCACGCATACTGTCTTGTATTATTTTTAAATCGGTTGATTTTGCAAATGCAGCATTGATATTATTAATAGCTTCATCTGCTAATTTCTTTTGATCGATGGATAGATTTCCTTTTTCTACAGAGCGTTGCATTTGAAAGTTCCAAATTTCTTGTCCTGATTGTCCTGGTCCTGCTAATAAAACAACAAATGCTACTTGTTTATTTTTTACAGCTACCATGGGTGCTATCATTCCGCCTTCGCTATGACCTACTAAGCCAATTTTATTTTTATTGATATCATTTCTACTTAATAAATACTGAATGCTATTATTAACATCTCCTGCAAACTCCACCGATGTTAGTTCTAGTGGTTTTGGACCTAAAGTACTTTTGCCAATGCCACGGTCATCTACGCGCAAAACAGCAATACCTTGTTTGGTTAAAAGGTCGGCTAAAACAGCATAGGTTTTATGTTCAAACATGTTTCCGTCGCGGTCTTGTGTGCCACTGCCAGAAATAATTATTACGGTTGGAAAATCTTTTCCTTGTGTTGGTTTAGTAAGCGTTGCACCATAGTGCACTGATTTATCGGTGTTATCGTATTCTACATCTTCAGAAGCGTATCCAAAGGGCTCTTTGGGCGTTTGTGTTCGAACGAGTGGTGCAGGTGGTTCTGGAATTTCATCGGCAGTTAATCGTTTCATGTTTAGCAAAGTTTTAAAAGCAGCTTGCTCAAACTTTCCTACAATACTGTCTTTACCATCCCATTTGCCGCGGTAAAAAGCGTTCATGATTTTAATATCGGCCAAAATACTATCGGCTATAAAACTGGTTTTACCTCCTTTAATGCCAAATCCTTTTTGGTCTGGGCTATCAAATACTGTTTGGTATTCGTTGTTGTTATTGGTAACATGCATCACAAAACGAATGCTATTTTTCCCTACTGGAATAAGCCCTTGCCATACACCAACAATGCTTTGCGCATTGGCAAACTGAACCATCATTAAACCCACAAATAGTACGAATATTTTTTGCATAAAAATTATTGTTGGTGTTTTTTAAAATACAAATAAGAATAACCAATTGGAATAATGCTAATAATTACAATAGTTGTTATAAAACAGATGAATGCAATATTTGCAGGCAGTACTAATGTTGCAACTGTTACAATTACACCGCCTGGCACCCAAATTTTACTAGCAAGTTTGTGCGTTTCGCGCCAGTTATCATCATTCTCCAATGTCCAAGGGGTACGAATTCCTACAAAATAACTTGGCTTCATATCGCGCATATAATATCCTAAAAATGAAAATAGCATACCAATCATGGGTAGCATGAGTTTGGTAATATTAACAGATTTATTAGCAGCAGAAAATACAATAATTAAGTTTAGTGTACTCATGAATATAACGAGTGCCCAAGCTAATTTTTTATATAATTCGGGTGATTGTCCGGCTGTTTTTTTCGGATCAATCTTTGGTAAATTTTTAATTAGCAAATAACAACCTGCTGCAACTAATCCTAGTAAACTAGTAGTTATAATTAGGGTTGATCTTTCGCCAAATCCGTTTGGTGTTCCGTGTAAATCAAAATGAATAGGCACTATCTCTGGTAAACTATTGTAAATGCTTGCCAAATAAAAGAAAGGAATTAAAATGATACATCCAATCATCCATTCCGAGAAATTAGTTGTCTTTTGCATGGTGCTAATTTTAAGTTTGTCTATAACAATCAACTATTTTTTTCTTCCAAAAAATCAGCGATGGTGCTAAATGCATAACCACTTTTTTTTAAGTCGTTAATTAACTGATTGAGCCTGTTGAGTAGTGGTGCGCCACAAAGTCTTTTTGTAAAACCCGGCAATCCATAATCATTGATATTAATAAATTCCCAAGGATGAAAATAGAGGCATACATAGCCATCTTTTTCCAACGCTTGAATGGTTATTTTTTTAAACAATGTATATGGAAGGTTCTTAAAACTCAACCAGAACAAAGGTATGCGCAAATTTGCGGAAACAGATGCGGGAATTCTAGTAACCCCTTGTTCGGTATAAATGGTTCTGGGTAAATGTAAATTATTATATCGGCCTGGAAGCCATGTTGGATTAATAGAAGAATCATATTGATATCCAGCATCCTTAACCGATTGCATGTCTACCTTTCGCATACGTGGCATCCGTAACCCTTTTACCGTTTGTTGGCTAATGGATTCTAAAATTTGTTTTGATTGCAACAGATGTGCATTTTCAAATGCAGAATGAAACAAGGTATGAGAAGCAATTTCGTGTTGGTTGGCTAACTCACGAATAGCATCGGGAAAATGTTGTGCAAAATTGGCGGTGGTAAATAAAGTAGTGGGAATATTTTGTTCTTGAAGCAATTGTGTTATAACATCTAATCCTTCTTTACCCAATTGCATTTGTTGGCTTGGGCTGATTGCAAATTGGTATTCCAAAGGCATATCGAATTCCTCTACATCAAAACTCAATAATACTTTTGGGTTCATCCAGGCAAATTTGTTTCTTTAATAATATAATTTGGCCTGTTTTTACTTTGTACAAAAAGCTTGCCTAGGTACAATCCAATAATTCCTAAGATCATTAGTTGTAGTCCTCCAAAAAATGTAATGGTTGCTATTACAGATGCCCAGCCCGAAACCGTATGTCCTGTATAATAACTGTAAACGATATAAGGGATGTACAAAATGGCAACCAACGAAAAAATAAAGCCCAAATAGGAGGCCATATAAAGTGGTTTTGTACTAAAGGATGTAATGCCTTGCAGTGCAAAACGTACCATTTTCTTTATAGTATATTTTGATTCCCCACTATTTCTTTCAGCTGGATAGTATTCAATACCAGTTTGGCTGAACCCCATCCATTTTACTAAGCCCCTTAAAAAAAGATCAGTTTCTTTAATTTGCTTAAATGCGTCAACTACTTTTCTGTCCATTAATCTAAAATCTGCTGCACCTTCTTCTAATTCTATATCAGATAAATTATTAATTATTTCATAAAAAAGTTTAGAAGTTTTACGTTTAATCAAAGGTATTTTAGCATCCTCTTTTCTGATGGTATAAACTAAATCAAATCCTTCATTCCATTTCTGAAGCAATACAGGAACCAACTCTGGAGGATGTTGGAGGTCTGCATCCATCATAATTACACAATCGCCAGAAACGGAATCTAAACCAGCTTTTAATGCATTTTGATGCCCAAAATTTCTGGAAAAACTAATATAAAAAACATTCGGCTGAATAGCGTTTTGGGCTTTGAGAACATTAAGCGTTTGATCGGTACTGCCATCATCAATAAATGTTAGGGTATAGGCATAGCCCAATGGCTCCATTACTTGATTCAGTTTGTGAATTAGTACAGAAATATTTTCTTGCTCATTACAAGCCGGAATAATAAAAGCTACTGTTTTACTCATTATGGTTGTAGTTTCTAAAATCATTTGTCCAGGCACTAACTGTTAGCCAACACCAAATTAAAAAACAAGGTAATGCTTTCAGTGAATATGCCAATATGTAATGATCTCGTATATATTTTGGAACAATATCGGTAGGTGATAATATGGTTAATAAAAATAGGAGTGCTAGCATTATTTTTACGCTAGTAGTAACAGGGGTTGATTGTAAAACAAACCAAATAGCGGCTCCGGTAACAGCAATTACAAAAGTAGGGCTTTCGGCTGCAGAGCTGAATATTACCACGGCAATTAACACAATTGCTAGGTAATACAATTGAAATTTAATGGAACTGAGGTTATGCTTTCTAAACAAAGGAACAATAAATGCAATGCCAGCAAGTGCTATTATTTTAAAATCAATAGACCCATAATAATTAAAAATCCTTCTAATCATACCTGGTACAGAAATGTCTTGCATGCCAGCATTCTTAGAATTTTCAATATTTTGACCATTTCTACGAATAATCTGATAGTACCAATCTTCGTAACTCTTAACTATATAATCATAGCTAGAGTAAAGCATTGGCAATACAACAATAATAACCATCCACATTATGAATGTTAAAATAAATTGTTTCTTGTTTTTTGAAAAAAAGAAAAAAGCTAATGCGCCAACGCCATATAATTTAGTAAGAATGCCTAGTGCAATAAAAAGTGTAGCTATCCAATCTTTTCCCCTTAGTGTAAAAACAAATGAAAAAATAACAAAAGAAGTAAACATTGAATTGAACTGTACATTGTGAATGGCTGTCATCATTTCAATACAGCTAATCCAATAAATTAATATCTTTTGGTTTTCATTTATTGGTAGTAATTTGATGGCATAGAATAAAGTAGCGGCATTGGCAATTGCCCATAAAAAGCATCCTAGATAAACCGGCATTACTGCAAAAGGGGCAATGATTAATGAAAAAGCAGGTCCGTAGTTGTTATAAGATGCATACTCCGAAGGGTAAAAACTAAATAAATATTTTTGTTGAACAACATGATCAAATACACCTTTAAAAACAAGGTAATTATCAATACTGCCAAGGCCTCTAGCCATTTCAGAACAAACAGCAATTATTGTTAGAAGGAACCAAATAAAATGACTTAAACTAATTTTAATATTTGGTCCAAGAGCTATTTTTTTATACAATATATTTTGTTTGTTTATCTGCATGACTGCTTAATTCTTTTTTAAAAAAACTAGAATAGATACGCCTGCCGGGAATCGAAATCCCCATTTTAGCAAATAGTAATCAATCTTGAAAATACCGGATAATATATTATTAAAAAAACCATCAGTTCCTAAAATATCATGATCTGAATTTGTTCCGTCTTCCTTCTTACCAAGTATTTTTCTATATCCTCTTGCAACTAATCTAAATATACTAATGGGAATAAAAAGAATGGAATTGAAATAAGTTTTATAAATCACTTTTCCATTTTTTTGCTGTAACAAATTCAATAACTGTGTTAAAGTATACCTCCGAAAATGTTGGTTAATTACATCATGCTGCCCCCATAGAAATTGATAAGCCGGAACAGTAATTACAATATACCCTCCAGGTTTACAAACTCTATACATTTCATCGATAGAGGTAACATCATCAGCTACATGTTCAATTACATCAAAAGCTGTTACCAGATCGTAGCTTTCATTTTTAAAAGGAAGTTCAAGTATTGAACCTTGAATAATTGGTGTGCTAAGAAAAGTTTTAGTAAAATCACAACATGCTTCATCAAACTCTACCGACATTACTGATCCAAATTCGGTTAACATATCTGAGGTAGTACCTGTGGCTGCGCCTATATTGAGTGATTGTAACTGAGTAGGGTGATTCAATAAACTACCTATCCTTTCTGCTAATATTTTCCTCCTTATGGTAAACCACCAGTTTACGCGTTCTAATTGATAGTATTCTTTAAAATAGGATTGGTCCATGTAATATTAAAAGAAATATTTATTTATTATTGATACTATTGAAAATTAATTCTTTAGATGCTATGCAAGTAACACAAAAAAGCCGAATATTTAAGAGCCACTAACCGCCTAAAAAAATTACTTTTGCCCCTCAAATCAGTTAAATCATTAAAAATAAATAGTAGGATATGAGCAAAGGTCCCGTTTCGCAGTTTATAGAACACCATTATCGCCATTTTAATGCAGCCGCTTTGGTGGATGCAGCAAAAGGGTATGAAACCCATTTATTAGACGGCGGTAAAATGCTGGTTAGTTTAGCAGGTGCTATGAGTACGGCTGAATTAGGCATTAGCTTGGCCGAAATGATTCGCCAAGACAAAATTGCTATCATTAGTTGTACCGGTGCCAACTTAGAAGAAGACGTGATGAATTTAGTGGCACACAGCCATTACAAAAGGGTTCCTAATTATAGAGACCTTACGCCACAAGACGAATGGGATTTATTAGAAAACCATTATAACCGTGTAACAGATACTTGTATTCCAGAAGAAGAAGCGTTTAGACGTTTGCAAAAGCCTTTGGTTAAACAATGGAAAGATGCCGAAGCAAAAGGTGAACGTTTTTTTCCGCATGAGTTTTTATACAAAACCATTTTATCGGGCGACTTAGAGCAGTACTACGAAATTGATCCTAAAAACAGTTGGATCATTGCAGCTGCCGAAAAAAACTTGCCAATTGTTTGCCCAGGTTGGGAAGATAGTACTACTGGAAATATTTTTGCGAGCTATGTGATTAAAAATGAATTGCAAGCCAATACGGTAAAAAATGGTATTGAATACATGGTTTGGTTAGCCGATTGGTATCGCCAAAATAGTGGTGGAAAAGGCATTGGATTTTTTCAAGTGGGCGGTGGTATTGCAGGAGATTTTCCAATTTGCGTTGTACCAATGATGTACCAAGATTTGGAATGGCATGATGTGCCTTTTTGGAGTTATTTCTGCCAAATAAGTGATTCAACTACTTCTTATGGATCTTATTCTGGCGCAGTTCCCAACGAAAAAATTACTTGGGGTAAATTAGATATTCATACACCCAAATATATTGTTGAAAGTGATGCTACCATTGTGGTTCCATTGATTTTTGCTTATTTATTAGGATGGTAATTATAGTGTGTATTGGCATAAAAAAAATAGGCTGTATCAATCGATACAGCCTATTTTTTTTATGCATGCTTTGATAATTATCTAGCTGGCATATTTAATTTTAAATCTCTTTTTAACATAGCATCTCTGTTAGCAATATCCCATGCAGTATAGAATATCATCAACACACGTTTTTGCATTAAATCGAAATTAATTTTTTCAACAGTATCCGTTGGTTGGTGGTAGTCGGCAAGCAACATTCCATCATAAAAGAATAAAATAGGCACACCTTTTTTGGCAAAATTATAATGGTCGCTGCGGTAGTAAATCATGTTTCTATCCGCAGGATCATCGTATTTATAATCTAATACCAATTTAGAAGATTGCTTGTTTGCTGCTTCATTAATAATGGGTAAATCGGTACTTAATTTATCGTGTCCAATCACATACACATAGTTCAAAGAATCAGCTGTTTTGCGTTCTGTGTCTACGCGTCCTACCATGTCGGTATTTAAATCGGCAGTGGTTTTATCTAAAGGAAAAATTGGATGTTCTGAATAATAATCAGATCCCCATAATCCTTTTTCTTCGCCACTTACAGTCATAAATACCACTGTTCTACGCGGCCCTTTGCCTTTTTTTGCAGCAGCAGTAAACGCTTCTGCCATTTGCATCACACTCACTGTACCAGAACCATCATCATCAGCACCGTACCAAATTACATCGCCTTTTTTACCCAAATGATCGTAGTGACCAGTAAGCATTAAGTACTCTTCTTTTTTATCTGTACCAGGTAAAACACCTATCACATTACTGCTTTCTAAATTTTCGGTTGTTTTGGTAGCAGTTACATTTATTTCGGCATTATAAGTGCTTTTGCTAATTTCTTTTAGTTCGGCCATGCTTTGTTTAGTGGTTCTACCAAGCATTGCCGATGCAACATCTGCAGAGATTGTTGCCATTACAAAACCAGCAGCTGTATTTGCTTTCATATACATACTGCCTTTTGTTGGGGTGGCCATTTTACGTGGAAAATCGGCAGACACTACTAATAATCCAGTAGCACCTTTTGCAGTTGCAACACGCATTTTAGAAAAGCTAGAAGATGGATTAGCATTCATTGCACGCATTCCGCCCATTGGCATTCCAGCAGCTGGAGCTGTTCCATTTCCTTCTAATACTACTACTAATTTTCCTTTTACGTCTAGGTTTGCATAGTCGTTGATGCCTTTTGCTGAATCAACAATACCGTAACCTGCAAATACTACAGAAGAATAATTCCAATGACCATTTGCTATGGTTTGTAAACTGAAAGTAAAGTCTTTATCCCACTCAAATGAACGGCCATTAACAGCAAATTTCTTATCGGTTAGTGCATCTTGATACACTGGATAAACTTGTTGGTAGCTATCGCCATTACCTGGTTTTAAGCCCATTCTTTTAAATTCCGATTCAATATATGCAGCAGCACGTTTTTGTCCGGGAGACGCTGTTTCGCGACCTTCCATTTCGGCACTGGCAATAATTGTTAGTTTTTCTTTTAACCCTTTTTGGGTAATTACGGCTCCAAATTTTGTAAGGTCTTCTGCTTTTTGTGCAAAAGCAAGGGTACTCATAAATGGTAAACAGATCCAAAGTAGTTTTTTCATAATGCTAGTTTGTTTTTGAGTTAAGCACAGGCAATTTTATTTACACGAGTAGCATGACGACCTCCTTCAAAAGCGGTAGTCATAAAGGTTTCAATCATTTGTTGGGCAACGAATAATGAAATAAAGCGGGCTGGTATGCAAATGATATTGGCATCGTTGTGTTGACGAACAAGTAATGCAACATCATTTTGCCAACACAAACCAGCACGAATGTTGGCGTGTTTGTTGGCGGTCATAGAAACACCATTGGCAGATCCGCACAATAATATTCCATAAGCCACTTCTTTATTTTCTACTGCCGTTGATACAGCATGCGCATAGTCGGGATAGTCCACAGAGTCTGCGGTATAGGTACCAAAATCTTTTACTTGGTATCCTTTTTCGGATAACCAGTTAATCAATGCTGCTTTATATGCTAAGCCTGCGTGGTCGCTGCCAATGGCAATGGGCTTAGTGTTGTCGAATACAAATGACATATCAGTTTATTTTAGGTTAACTCCACTCTTTCTCTTCTTTAGCCTTTTCTTTCTTATATACTTTTGCAGATACCAAAATGCTTAGTTCATATAATAAAAATAAGGGGATAAATACTATTAATTGACTCATCCAGTCTGGACTAGGTGTAATAAAAGCGGCTAGAATTAGAATGACTATAATGGCATACTTACGCGTTTTACGCAAATACATTGGGGTGACTATGCCAATACGGGTTAAAATAAACGCTAATACAGGTAACTCAAATGCCAATCCACATCCCAGAATAATATTGGTTAAATTGTCTACATAGTCGGCAAATGTTGGCCTAGTAACTAACATGCCATGTGTACCTAGTTGAAATCCTCCTAAAAAATTAAACGTAAATGGACCTAATAAGAAAAATCCAAAAGCACCTCCTAAAAAGAAAAAGAACGACACCCAGAAAATAATGAATTTGGTATTTTGGGTTTCGGCGTCTTTTAATGCGGGCTTTACAAAACGCCAGAATTCCCAAAAAATATAAGGGAATGCTGCAATGATGCCCCCAACTAAAGCAATAGAAATAGCGCCTAAAAATTGGCCGCCAAAAGTGGTGGTTTGCATTTCAACTTTTACGGCTGGCATACAAAGCGCTTCTCCCATATGCGCCCAATGGCTAAACTGACACAAGGCCCGATAGCTAATAAAATTTGGGTTTACCGGACCTAATATGATATAATCAAATATCCAATCGCGGTATATAAAAATTAAGGTTGCCATGACCAAAATGGCCAGCACGGAACGAATGATATGTGAACGCAGTTCTTCTAAATGATCAATAAAGGTCATCTCTGCTTTTTCTGAATCGGGATTTCTGCTAAATAGTGCCATTGGCTGTTATACGGTTATAAGGCGGCAAAGTTAAGCGCTTGTTCAGTTGAAAGAACAAAGCAGTTGGTAACTATTTTAAAATTTTCATTTTAACCATTTCAATACGGGTATCACTAACCGTAACTATGTCAAACTTATAATGACCTATTATAATGGTTTCCTTTAGTTTAGGGATAGTTTGGTGCTCGTTAATGATATAGCCACTTAAGGTTTCTGAATCAGATACAGGAAAATCCATTTTGTATTTTTCATTCAAATAGTCAAGTTCCATACGGCCGCTAAACAAAAATTCGTCGTCGGTGAGTTGTTTTTCTTCGAATTCTTCTATGTCAAATTCGTCATGAATTTCCCCGAAAATTTCTTCTAACACGTCTTCCATGGTAACAATACCTGCTGTTCCGCCAAACTCGTCTACTACCCAAGCAATGCTTCTTCTTTCCTTGGTGAACTTATTTATAAGGTCGGTAGCACTCATACTTTCTGGCACAGCCATCATTGGATGCATGATTGATTTAACCGAATCTGGTTTTTGAAATAGGTCTAATTGGTGCACATAGCCTAAAATAGAATCAATATTTTCGTCGTACACCACCAATTTACTTAATTGGGTACTAATAAAATGGGCTTTTAATTCTTCAATAGAGGTATGAATATCTACCCCTTCAATCTCGGTTCTTGGAACCAAACACTGCCTAATTTTAACCATTGGCAAGCTCAATGCATTCTCAAATAGTTCGGTATTTAATTCAGGATTGTCTTCGTCTTGTTCCTTGGTTTGCTGAAAAAAATGTTCGAGGTCTACTTTGTTAAACGCATTGTTTTTATCGCTGATGCGCATATTAAAAATGTATTTCAAAATCCATTGCGCAATGTTTACAAAAAAACTGGCAACGGGTTGAAATAAAGAATAAAAAAATTGTGCTACAGGAGCAAACACACTAAGTAAACTATCGTTTCTTGCCCTGAAAATTGCCTTGGGTATGAATTCGCCAAAAATTAGCACCACTATAGTAGAGAGCAAAGTATCTACAATTAATTGAAGCACACCGTTTTTTAAATCGAAAGGTTTCCAAGCAATTGTTTTGAGTAATTCATCAAACAACAAACCATAAATTACCAAAAAAACATTCAACCCAATTAAACAAGAGCCAATAAATTTTGCCGGATGCTCCATGAAATTGGCTAGTATCAAACCAGTTTTTTTGCCCTGTTTTTTTTTCAGTTCAATGCTTAGTCTATTGGCACTTACAAATGCAATTTCATAGCCTGCAAAAAAGCCAATCATCACAAGCGTGCCAATGATAGAAAGGATCATATAGGTTTCAGACATATTGGAAAAATAGGATATTTTTTTTACTTAATAGTACTACTATCTGGGATCACTACAAAACTACCAGGTTGTATATGTTGAATATGGATATCAGATAGGTTTTGATCGGAATTAAAACCTATCCCATTTAAACGTTGACGAGCAGGTTGCGACTGACTAATAAACACTTCTTTTTCTGTGTAAAATCGCTGGGCAATTTGGTCCCAGTAGAGTTCTTTGCAAATAAGTGTGTCGCCTTTTACATTAAAAACAATCACACTATCTCTTAAAAATATTTTGTTTTCGCTTTCATTATAACTACCGAATCGGGCAAACAATTTACTTTCTACTTTTAAACTATCGTTATAAAAATCAACATGCAATGTTTTAGGGTATTCTATTTTTTTACCATAGTCGTTCTGGGTTAACAACATCAATGGTGCCAAAAGTTTGGCCCTTGTTTTACCATTCTGACTCATGTAACTTTCTACTTGGTTGGCTTCGTCTACACCCTTTACTTTCTTACCCAAATCTCTTACCACATTTATATCGTTTTCACAACCTACTAACACAAAAAAGCAGCCAAAAACAATGGCTGCTAATAATGTTTGAATATGTGTAATATGTTTAATCATATTTGCGAGGGATAAACCAAATATCGCTTAAACTTAAGCCAACAGATAATCTAAAAAATCCTTCGGTAATATTATTAACCGAAGTGCCTCTTTTGCCAAATTGTAAACCTAAATTTAAAATAGTGAACTGGTTGCTATAGTTGCTCCATTTTCTAATTGGCAAACCCATTCCCATTGAACCGCCTGTTGTTTTTAAACTTTTAGCACCTGGAGTTGCGTAGTCTTGTCCAGTAAAAAATCCAACTCTATAATTTACACTGCTCCAATAGCCATTGCCACTTACAGGGTCTGGTGAAATTTGTGCACCTAATTTAAACTGCCAGTTATCAGACACTTGGTCTGTTTGATTATAGAACCTATATTGACTCCATGTGGTTGCGGTGTATTCTGCTCCCACACTCCACAAGTCAAATAAACCTCTTGGTGCTAGTATTGTTTTTCTTAAAGTAATTCCTGCTGCATAAGAGCTGGGCATTTGAATAGTGCCTTTGATATTGCTTTGAGAAAGTACCGTATCTATAGTAGTAACAGTACCTGTAGAAGTATATGACACAGTTGCACGATCAATATTTTGTTTGGCATTTAAGCGTTGGCTCAAATTGCCTGATACGCCTAATCGAATCAAATAGTGTACAACAGTTTTATTGGCTAAATTGGTAATTGATTTAATGGGGAATTCATATTGACTTCCTCCAGATAAAAATAATCCGCCAAAATTAGTTACAGTACTTGATTTAGACTGTTTGTATGCAATAGTATCATTTACAAATGCTACCATGGTTGAAATATCTTTTCTTCCAAAGTTTACGCCGGTATTAAATCCTACACTAAATCCTTTCCATCTTTTTCCAACACCAATAAAAGCCTGGTTTAATCCGCCTGAACCGGTATATAACCTGGCTATACTATCACCAGCTGCTCTTCCTTTTTCGGTAACTGAGTAACTAACCCTACTTAATGGCCTTAATCCAAAAGCAAAACCAATACCTTTTTTCTTGTTCAATGGCATACCAAGTGCAAAATAACTAGGCACAAAATAATTTGATACAAATTTGCCGCTTGGGTCATTACTTCTTAAAGTTCTTGAATCAACAGTTAAGCTGAAATCATAAGAAACCAAAAATAAATTAGAATAGGCAGCCGGATTTGAAAAATTAATGGATTGTCCATTATTATTGGAGGTTCCATCGGCATAAGCTGCAGCTAGTCCACCCATAGAACTACTAATAATGTGTTGGCCATGAAAATAGTCGCCCATTCCATATCTAGAATAAGGTGAATTTTCTTGGGCTTGGGCAGTTAGTAGCGGAAATCCGAAAACTAGTACCATGAAAAACCTAAACATTGTTAAACTCACTGATCGCATAGAGGCCTTTATAAATTAGGTAAGAGTCGGCAAATATCTTGTTTTTTAGGTGAGGGACAAAAAAACCCATATCCCCCCCGGTTAATAGCACGTTAAAGTTGCTGTATTTCAGGCTATAAGCCTCAATTATTCCATCAATTTCTTTTGCCATTCCTAAAATTACCCCGCTTAAAAGGTTGGTTTTGGTGTCGAAACCAACTAAAGAGAACTGATTATCGGCCTCAATTAGGGGTAATAATGCGGTGTATTCATGCATGGATCTAAACCGCATTTGCATGCCAGGAGAGATACTTCCACCCAAAAATTCGTGCATTTTATTGACAAAATTATAGGTAATGCAAGAACCTAAACCAATCACCAAATTGTGTTGATTGGGAAACAAATCTACCGCTGCAGCACACAAAGCGAGTCTGTCGGCACCAATGGTTTCTGGCTTTCCAACAGGGGTAGTTAAGGGAATCTTGCTGTTATATGATAGTTTGTGAAATTGTGTTTGACTAGCTAAAATAGCTTCTGATGCAGGGTTGTGGTTAATAACAGAAGCTAAAATGGTTTTGCTTGGCTGGTATTGGTTTATGAGTGCTTGGATGGTTTCTGGTAGGTCGTTTTCAAGAACAATTAATTGCTCAAGCTCCCTATTTTTAAATACCGCACATTTTAAACGCGTATTACCAAAATCAAAACAGCAGGTTGTTTGCATAAGTTGCTAATTAAAATACCAGTTGCAGGGATATTTATCTGCGGCCCAAAATTAAGTGGTTGCAGCTTACATCTCTAATCAATTAATGGTTTGATGCAAAAATTTTCGGTTATTTGAACTTTTAACGGCAGTATTATGAAAATCTCGGGGTTTACCATTATTCGAAATGCGGTGATAAATGATTATCCAATTGTGGAAGCCATTCGTTCCATTTTGCCCGTAGTAGATGAAATGGTTGTATTAATTGGTGATTCCGAAGATGGAACCATTGCCCTAATAGAATCGATTAATGATTCAAAAATAAAAATTCACCACTCAGTTTGGAATAATAACCTACGAACTGGCGGATCGGTTTTAGCAGAAGAAACCAACAAAGCATTTCAATTAATAGATCCGCAATCTGATTGGGCATTTTATATTCAGGGCGATGAAGTAGTGCACGAAAAATATCACCCAGCAATTGTAGCAGCTTGTAATAACTATTTGGACGATAAAAAAGTGGAAGGATTACTGTTTAACTATCTTCATTTTTATGGCACCTATGAGTATATAGGAGATAGTAGAAAATGGTACCACAAAGAAGTACGTATTATTAGAAACGATAAAAAAATACAAGCTTACAAAGATGCGCAGGGCTTTAGGGTAGGGGAACACGAAGCAAAAATTGCGGCGAAGCAAATTGATGCATTCGTATACCATTACGGTTGGGTAAAAAGTCCAGAACAAATGCTAAAAAAGCACAAAAATTTTAGCAAGTTTTGGCATCCAGACCATGTGATTGAAGCAGGGTTTAAAGAAATGGATTTTTGGAATTTTTCTGAATTTGATTCACTTCAATTATTCAAGGATACCCATCCGTTGGTCATGCAGAAACGCATCCAAGAAAAAGGCTGGCAAATTAATATTGATATTAGTTTAAAAAAGTTTTCTTTTAAAGACAAACTACTCTATCATTTCGAAAAAATCACCGGAATAAGACTCTTTGATTTTAAGAATTATCGGGTGCTGAAATAGTTTCTTGCTGCCATAAAATAACGATAGGCCAAACGTGCAGAAAAACACCATATTGGTAGTTGAGTGTAGCTTCTGCCAAACAGCTGATAGCAATGGCAGAAGACCAAATAATCAATCCTTTATTTTTTTGTTTAAAACCAATTAGTGCAGGATAAAAAAGCCAGGCACTAAACAATAATGTACCCCACCAACCACTGCCCATCCACCAAAAAAGCCATTGGTTAAAAGGCCATCCAAATTCGGTATTTAGGCCTGTAAAATAATGTGCTAATGATTGATTTAATATTACTGGAATACTTGACCAGCCTATATTTGAGCCTTCTCCTGATTCTATTGATTTAAATGCGGCATAATTGAGAGCCCTTCTAGTTCCGTCTGAATAATTTGCATTGAATTTACCCGGCTGAAATTGTTGCCAGTCGTAAATAGTGTAGGCGATTTTTTGTTGGATAGTTGGAAACAAATAGTAAGCAGCACTTGCCATTATTACCACTAATAAAATAGATACTAAAACTTGAAATGCTTTAATGTTTTTATTTTCTACTACTAGTAATATACTATAGGTGATAAGTGTAAAAAATAACAAAACCCAACCGGTTCTTACAGCTAAAAAAAGAATTAAAATAGAGAGTAAGGAAACTAGTGCAAAGCGAATTTTTTTTGTAAAAAAAGAGACATTTAATAAAAATAAAACACTACTACATAATAGGATGGAAAACCTTACGTGGTCGGTATCCATGAAAGTGGGTAGCGCTTGTCCAGATCCTAATAAATCATGTGCCCCAATTTGGTGGTTGATATACCAATAAATGGGAAGCACTAAGCCAATTGTAGTTGCCACAAACCAACAATATATCAGTTGTTTTTTAATGATTTGTTTTGGAATAGTTTTTACAACCAATACTGTTGCTGGATATACCGCCAATGTGAGCGCATAATCGAAATTGGCCATTGCCAAAGGATGTTGAAAAGCCCCTAAGGTCCAACAGCACAATGGGGCCAAACTCCAAATAAAAATTGGCTCCTTGAAATTGAATGATTTGCTTTGATACAATTGCCAAATAGCATAGAGTGCCCATAGGCCCTGAACGATAGACAATAGGGCCCTACTCCAGAATAATCCGGCTAGTAATAGAAAAAATAAAAATATGGGTACATTTTTTTTAATCATGTGCTAAGGCTATTCAATGCTACTAAATTTTACGGAAACAATTCGTTTTCAAAAAAAGCAGAAAGGCATTTTCTAAGATTTATCAGCCATTTAGGCGAGTTATTGTTTTTTTTACGTGAATTTGAAATCACTTGCTTTAAATTTAGGGCTAGCTAAACATTATGTGGCATTCATTATTATCCGAAATACCCAAAGGAAACTTTAAAGCATTGGCACGTGCCATTTCTTTAGTAGAAAATGAAGTGCCCGGATTTGAAGCTTTTTTACAAGTAATACCTACAGGAAATACACCAGTAACAGGTATTACAGGTCCTCCGGGGGCAGGAAAAAGCACCCTTGTTGATGCATTAATAGGGCAATGGGTTTCGGCCGGGAAAAAAGTAGCCGTGCTTTGCGTAGACCCTTCGTCGCCTTTTCATTTGGGTGCATTATTAGGCGATAGAATACGCATGAGCGAATGGTATAACCAACCCTTGGTTTATATTCGATCATTAGCTACCCGCGGTTCTTTGGGTGGGTTACATCCGCATATTTTGGATATTGTTGCGTTGTTACAAGCTGCCCAATTCGACCATATTATTGTAGAAACGGTTGGTGTAGGACAAAGTGAAATTGAAATAACAGGTTTGGCCGATACAACTATTGTGGTACTAGTTCCCGAAGCGGGAGACGAAGTGCAGAATATGAAAGCCGGCTTAATGGAGATAGCAGATATTTTTGTTGTGAACAAAGCAGATCGGCCCGATGCAGATCGATTTGTAAAAAACTTACAAATGCTACTTACCGCTGCTCCACAACCCAATGGATGGGAATTGAAAGTATTAAAAACAGTTGCTTCAGAAAAAATAGGTATTGAGGAGTTGGTTACTGAAATACACCAACACATTCAAATACACCAACACAGTGATAGAAAAGTTTGGCTATTGGCAGAAAAAGCATGGCAGTTAATTCAAAGAGACCGAATGAAAGGAATGGATAAAAAATTATTGTACGACGAAATTGATGCGTTAGTGGCTGATCCTTCTTTCAATTTATTTTCTTTCTGTGCAAAATATGCCAGTGCCACAAAAAACAATCGCCTTGAAAAATAGCCAAGACCTTCCAATGATTTCTGTTGTGATGGCTACCTACAATGGCGCACAATATTTAGAGGCACAATTAATAAGTATTCTAGCACAAACTTATAGCAATATTGAAGTGGTAATTGTAGATGATGCATCTAACGATGAAACAGTTGCTATTGTAAATAAGTATCTGCAATTGCATGCAAATATTAGTTTGTATTGTAATAATACCAATCTAGGATATATTAAAACTTTCGAAAAAGGAATGAGCTTGGCAACAGGTGCATTTATTGCACTTAGCGATCAAGACGATATTTGGCAATTAAACAAATTGGCTATTTTATTTGATGCAATGAATGGCTATGAATTGGTGTACAGTAATTCATTATTGGTAGATGAAAATGGAAACAGTACAGGTAAAAAAATGTCGGATATAAAAAATCAAATTAACTATACCGATTGTTTAATGTATACGATTGGTGCATGGGCTCCAGGGCATGCGATGTTGTTTAAAAAAGAATTAGCAGAACGTTGTATGCCTTTCCCTACAATGGTTACACACGATTTTTGGTTAGGATTTATAGCGGCTTGCAAGGGCGAAGTACACTATGTAAATTTACCACTAGTTGATTATCGGCAACATGCATCAAATGCCATAGGTGCAAATACACATTCCAATCAAAAAAGCAAATCAACTACTGCCGAAAAATTAAAGAAAGCACGTGCTAGAATGCAGCTATTGTTTGAAAAATGTCCGGAGCATTTACCGCAAAAAAAAGTATTGGAGCAAATTAATAACACGTATCAATCCTATTCTTTTAAAAACAACCTACATAGAATGCTAGTATTTTTTAGGTATAGAAACTTAATACTCGCTTACAAAAAAAAGTCTGCTTTAATGAAGCTATTGTTTTGCTTGAAAACATTTTTTAAAATAGACGCGTAGGTTTTATTGCCAAATAGCGGTCCAACAACGTTTTGCGAAATTTTTTAGGTGAACCGTTGTTGGTAAAATAGGTTCTGATAGTGGTGCTATAAAATCTTCACCTCTATGAATATAGTATTTAGAAAAACTTCCAGAAGTCATTCCCCATTTTGAAATAAAAGTATGGTAGCCCCTATTTTTTTTAATTCTTTTTACAGAAAGTGAACCAAAATGGTAAACCCTGCTTTGTGCAATTCCTTTAAATAAACGCACGCCAGCTTTCCAAAGTTTAAATGAAAAATCTGGATCAGAATACATGCCAGGGCTATATTCAATACTGTATCCACCTACTAAATCCCAGATATCTTTGTGTACAATATTGGGTGGCCAAGTTGCGCCCTGCCAGTCATTCATAGGAAGTGTATTGTATTCCTTTAATAATGCGGCTTCGTTAAAATTAGCAATACTATCACCATAATTTTTTTCTATCGAACAATTACTTTGGGCTTTATTTTCAATGGCTGTTGCAGAAAAAAAGAAATAGTTATGGTTGATCTTTGCAATCTCTTCTGCCAAGGGTATATCCCAATTAGGGCATACATACATATCGTCATTGATGTATAACAAATAATTGGTATCTGCTAGTGTTCGGCAACTATTTAAAGCATAACAAACGCCAATATTTTCTTGGCTATAAGAGTAACTTATATCTTTTTGTGTTTTTATCCATTCAAGTGAACCATCGCTTCCATCGTTAATGTGCACAATGATTTGATGTTTGAAGCTAGAGTGTTTGCGAATACTATTAATGCACAATTCTAAGAAAGGAAAATTGTTCCAACTTGGTATTAGAATAGAAAATTTAACCCCATTCTCGGTATCGGCCTTAAATTTTTCTATATTTACCATCATTGATATTAATAATTAAATAGAAAGGGTGTAACAGCGCTACGAATGTATTCAACCTAGTGTTAAAATAAAAATTAATCATGACTCGGCCTATCTCAGTGGTTTTATGTACCTACAATGGCAGCCTGTTTTTGGCCGAACAGGTTAGTAGTATTTTGTTGCAAACTTATCCTATTACTGAATTAATTATTGCTGATGATGCTTCTACCGATAATACCTACGAACTCATACAAGTATTAGCAAAAACAGATACTAGAATTCGGATAAGTAGAAACGAAACCAATCTGGGATTTTCTGCTAACTTTTCAAAAGCCATGAGTAGCGCTACTTGTGAATTGATAGCTATTTCTGATCAAGACGATATTTGGCACGAACGAAAATTAGAAACCTTGGTTTTTGCGTTGGCGGATTCTTGTTCCTTGATTTATTGTAACTCTATTCATTTTCAGGGGCAACCAATAGTTGATCCTGTTTCAAACCCACGTAATAGGCATATTGAAGGAAATAACCCTAAACAAATTGCCGTTTTTAATACCATCAGTGGACATGCAATGCTTATTAGAAAATCATTATTAAGTATTGCTTTGCCTGTTCCTGCAGGCGTGTATTATGATTGGTGGTTATCGCTTTGGGCAATGACTATTGGGGAAATACAATTTGTGCCTGAGGTACTGGTGCAGCAAAGGTCGCACGAAAATAATGTAACCATTCAAAAGCATTTATCTGAAAGCGATTTGCGAAAACAATTCCGATTAATGCTCAATACACATTTAGCAAATTTTACAAACATTGGTACATTTAAACTGAGTGATCAATTATTTTTTAAAGAATTAAATACATTATGGGCAGCATCGCTTAAGCAAAAATTAAATTGGAAACTATTTATTTTTCTTATGCGCCATCGGCATAATATTTTTTATTATAAACTAAGGGCTTTTCCTATTATTTCCCAATTCAAACATTGTTTTATTTTTTCATTTAGGTTTCAATTATAATTTTTATGTTAGATTCTAAAACTCCAATGGTTTGTAAGGTTTGCGCGAATGAAACGGGCAATACAATTTTTCAAACAAAAGAAATGATGTTCGGTTTTAAAGAGCCATTTAATTATATACAATGTGCGTCTTGCGGTGTGGTGCAATTACAAAGCATTCCAGCCAATATGGCTAAGTACTATCCAACAGATTATTATAGTTATGCTACCAAAGAAGCAACAGGTTTTTCATTTAAAAATTGGCGTCAAGGAATTGCGTACAAACATTTTTTTGGACAGCCAAATTTGTTAGGTGCATTAGTATCTATTTTTAGTAGCAAGCCCCCAATCTGGATGAAAAAAAAGTATTTGACGTTATCATCAAAAATATTAGACGTAGGTGCTGGCTCAGGAAAATTATTATTAGAAATGAATCGGGGCGGATTTAACAATTTAATGGGTAGCGATCCTTTTTTAAGTAGTGATATTCATTATCAGTGTGGCGTTTCTATTTTGAAAAAGGATTTTTTTGATATTGCTGAAACATTTGATTTTATTATGTTTCACCATTCTTTCGAACATATGGATGCGCCCGAAAAAGTGTTTCAACAAATTTACAAACTGTTGAATAAAGGTAGTTATGCTTTAATAAGAATTCCAGTAGCAGACTCTTCGTCGTTTAAAAAATATGGCGCTAATTGGGTAAATTTAGATCCTCCAAGGCACTTTTTTTTACACACTACCCAAAGCATGCAATTATTGGCAAATAAAGTAGGTTTGAACTTAACAGATATTATTTACGATTCTAATCAGTTTCAATTTTATGGAAGTGAATTGTATTTGAAGGGATTTAGTTTAGAAAGCTACAATAAAGGAGAGCACCCTGAAATGTTTTCAAAAAAACAAATGCGTGCTTTTAGGGCAGAAGCGCATAGACTCAATAAAATACAAGAAGGAGATTGGGCCTGTTTTTATTTGTATAAACCCTAGTAAATAATTGAATTATTCGTTGTTCTCTAGTGCTTTTTCATTTTTCCACCAACGCCAACCAATATAACCCATAATGGCAAAAGGGGTAAATGCAAGGTAAATGATAGCCGAATTAAGTGCTTTTGCTGGTCCTTCTCCCAATTGCGAAGCCGTTTTGGTACAAATAGAACATTGTGCTATTGCAGTTTGGGTGGATAGTAAAACCACCATACAGATTCCCAAAAAAGTTCCTACTAAATATTTCATTCAACTTAATTTCTTGGCAAAGATAAGTGCTTATGCTTGTTTGCCAACTTGTGTTAGGTTGTTAACGGTTAATTAAACTTTTATTTTGATTGATAGTCAGAGCTTTACTTGGGCAATTGATTTTTGTTGAACATCTATTATTAATAAGTTTAAATCTAGTTATATGATACAATTCAGGTTTTTTATCAGAAACCTTAGTATGGCTTGGCTACTTTTATTTGTTACAAAAAAAGCCTCTGCACATCCTGGAGGACATTATTTACCCAATGATGTTTTCAATACTTGGACCCTCGCTTCGGGCCGAATAATTGAAGGAAATTTTTTAATGTCGCATGATAACACCATTGTATTAGAACAAAAAGGAGGTGGGCGCATTACCGTATTTGTAGATTTACTTTCAGAACAAGATAAGGCCTTAGCCCTATTTAAAATTCGAAAATATACAGCACTCAACGAACAAGTAAGGGCAAATCAACCGGCTGATTTAAGTTTGTTGGAAGCTGCTTTTGAGCCCTATCAACCAGCCGTAACAACTAGTTCAGACGATAATTATTTTTATGTAACCTCTCGTGGTATTGCTAATCACCCAATGATGATTGGCATAACAAGTTGGCAACAACAAGTTCCTATCCCCCAAAATTATGCTGGGTCAAATGCTTGGCCTATTCCACTGCATCCGGTATTAGCAGAAACACCTATGAGCACCAGAAATAATTTCATGCGTGGTGCCATTGCAATAGCTGTAAATGGGATTCCTATTTTTAATGCTTTGAATAATCGTGGAGAAGATGCTTATTTAATTGGAGAATTAGATAATTGGGGAGGGCATTGTGGTAAAGGAGACGATTATCATTACCATACAGCACCTTTGCACCTATCTGCTATTTCATTACTCAAACCCATTGCATTTGCTTTAGACGGTTTTGCAGTTTATGGAGAAAAAGAACCTGATGGAAGTGCCGTATTAGCTTTAGATGAGTGTCATGGTCATTTTGCTGCAAATGGTTTGTATCATTACCATGGAACAAAAAACTATCCTTATATGATTGCTGCTATGCGTGGTAAAGTAAGAACAGATGATAAAACACCAGCACCAGAAAATCAAATTCTTCCACAAGCTTTTACTGCTCCGGTTCGACCACCACTTAGACCTTTAAGAGGCGCAGTGATTACTAACTCTGTTGCAACAGCTAATAATGCTTATTCCATCACCTATCAAATTGCAGGAAAAAAGGGATCGGTTAATTATTATTGGGATGAAAAAAACTTGTATCATTTTACTTTTATAGATACCGATGGAAATCAAACAACTGCTAGTTATGAAAGAAGAAATGGCAGAAAAAAAGATTAAAACACAAAACAATTGAACATGTCTAAATTATTTGTTGGAATTTTTATGCTACTGTCATGGGCGGCAAATGCACAATCGAATAAAACCAATGCATTCACTTTGTTGAGCGATGCATTTGTAAACAATGGACCGATTGCTAAATTAAATACTTGTGACAGTTTAGGTATATCGCCACAATTAGCCTGGAGCAATGCTCCTGAGGGTACAAAGGGCTATGCCATTACCATGCACCATTTTCCAAAAACCGGCGAAAAGCTTGCCTATATAGTGTTATACGGTATTGCTCCCAATATTAATTACTTGCCAGCAGGTGCTACCAATATTGGTATTTGGGGAATGAATAGTCATAGCAATAAACCAGGATATGCACCTCCTTGCTCAAAAGGCCCTGGTGCGAAAAAATATATCATCACTATTTATGCATTGTCTGAGCAACCAACACTTACCAATGCGTACCCTATAAAAATCGACCAATTATTAGCAGCTATAAATGGTCATGTGTTGGATTCAGCAATATTAACTGTACAACATACTAGGTAATTAATTCTTTTCATTAACCCACAATTTTAATGATATGCAAGCGCGTAGAAAATTTCTTAAAAAAACACTTGCGGCATCCGTTGCAGTGATGTTGCGACCTTTTCGTTCCATTGCAAATAATGTGAAACTAACAGTTAAAAACAATCCATTTACGATAGTTTTGGGTAGGCCAACAGCGTCATCTATTCTACTGAATTTTTTTGCTAAACAGCAGATGGAAGTTTATATAGAATATGGAAAAGACAAAGCACAAAAAATGTTATCTACTCCAAAAATTACTTTATCAAAAGGAGACATTCACGAATTTATTCTTCCAAATCTTTTACCGAATCAATCCTATTTTTATCGAATTGCTTATAACAATTCCAATAGTGAAAATTTTTTGCATGGGCCAATGAACACATTTCATACCCAAAGAAAAAAAGGAAATGATTTTGTATTTACCATTAGTGCCGATTCGCATCTTGGAACACCTAATCACTGCAATCCAGAGCTGTATCAATTAACACTTGATAATATTGTAAAGAGTAATTCAGACTTGCATTTTTCAATGGGCGATGATTTTAGGGCCTCAAAAGTTAATAATCCTAATTATGAAAAAGTAGCAGAATTATATTTAAATCAAAGAGAACATTTAACCACTTTGTGTAATTCCGTTCCTTTTTTCTTTGTATTGGGAAACCATGAAATGGAAGCAAAAGCCTATAACGATGGTACAGATAATTGCTTGGCATCATGGAGTGTTGCTGCCAGAAAAAAATTCGTGCCCAATCCTGTGCCAGATAATTTTTATTCAGGATCTAATAATGCTGCAGATGGCATGAGGCAAAATTATTTTGCTTTTGAATGGGGCGATGTTTTGTTTGTAACTTTAGATGTATTCTGGTACTCTAATATTTCTGCAGAAGACGAAGAACAAAGAGAAAAACAAAAAGAACAAAAACAAGGAAAGAAAGGTGGTGCAAAAGAACACCCTGCGAATAAAAATAATAAGCAAAATCAAAAAGAACCTGGTAATAAAAAAGAGCCCGGAAAAAATAATGGCAAAGACCAATGGGCATTTACAATTGGCGACGACCAGTATCATTGGTTAAAAGAAACTTTGCAAAAAAGTAAGGCCAAGTATAAAATTGTATTCGGTCACCATGTGCTAGGATCTTGTCGTGGCGCAATAGAATGGGCAGATAAATTTGAATGGGGTGGAAATAATCGAAAAGGAATCAATGAATTTGCAAAACATAGACCTAATTGGGAAATGCCCATACACGATTTATTTGTGAAATACAAAGTCAATGCATTTATTCAAGGGCACGACCATCTTTTTGCCCGACAAGAACTCAATGGTATAGCCTATATTACTTGCCCAATGAGTGGCGACCCTGGTTATAATACCTATAATGAAAACGCGTATTTATCGGGAGATAAATTGAGTAATACAGGCCATCTAAAAATGATTGTTTCTTCATCGGATTTTCAAATGCAGTATATAAAGTCTGTACTACAAAAAGATACTGCAGCACAAGGCGAAAATGGCAGAATTGCTTATGCATGGTCATTTGTAAAAAACAAACAATTACCGATTACTTAAAGTTACTATTTTATGAAGTGTATTATAAGAAATTTCCTCTTAGTAATAGTTGTTTGCACAAGCTGCAAATCTTATTCGCAGGGAAAGCGAAATGAGGGTAATGGTTCAAATAATAAAGCGCCAATGGGTGTTTTTAAAACAGAAATCCCGGATCATTTATATGATATTATTTTAGGAAGACCTACGGATCATTCCATTACTTTTAGCTTTCTTGCTACAACTGATATGGTTGGCTATTTTCAATATGGTTTACATAAAGAAAATTTGAATTTAAAAACAGCAGTTACAAACTTTGTAAAAGGACAAACAGCTTTTATAGATATCAAGAATCTTGTACCTAATAGTAGGTATTATTACCAGTTTGTTACAACTGAAAATAGTAGCCAATCTAGCACATTAAACTATTTTCAAACACAGCGTGCCAAATCAGCCAATTTTAGTTTTTGTATACAAGCAGATTCGCATTTAGACGAAAACACCAATCCTGCCATGTATGAAAGAACACTTAAAAATATGGCGCAAGATTCCGTAGATTTTTTAGTGGATCTTGGCGATACATGGATGACCGACAAATACAGGAACGATTACAAAGAATCCTTAAAACAATATATTGCACAACGCTATTATTTTGGCACAGTATGTAATTCATCGAGCTTGTTTCTGACACTTGGTAATCACGATGGAGAGTCTAGCCAACAAAAAAAAGCCCAGTCTACAGAACGCATGATTGATTGGTCGAGTAATACACGAACGCAATATTATCCCAATCCATTTCCAAATGAATTTTATAGTGGGAATAATCAAAAAGAAAAAACAGTTGGGTATGTACAAAATTACTATTCATGGCAGTGGGGAGATGCTTTGTTTATTGTATTAGATCCTTTTAGGTTTACCAATAACAATAGAAATCCTTGGCAAAGAACACTTGGAGAACAACAATATCAATGGTTACAGAAAACCCTAACCAGTAGTCATGCAACATTTAAATTTGTATTTATTCATAATCTTGTTGGCGGCGCAGACAATAATGGAATTGCAAGGGGTGGGGTGGAAGCGGCAAAGTTTTTTGAGTGGGGTGGATTAGACACCAATGGCATTAATGCATTCGGATCAAACAGACCCGGCTGGGAAGCGCCAATTCACCAGCTTTTAGTTGCCAATAAAGTAAATGCGGTTTTTCATGGCCATGATCATTTTTTTGCCAAACAAGATTTAGATGGAATCGTTTACCAACTAATTCCTCAGCCAGGTTCATTTAAATATGGCAATTCACGTAGCCCTGCCGAATATGGTTATGCTTCTGGAAAGATTATGAATAACCCAGGTTATGTAAGAATTAAAATTGAAAACGGGCATGCTATAGTTGATTATGTACAAACGAGTATAGATCAAGCGCATAAGAATAAGGAGGTACTTTATTCGTATGAATTTAAATAAATTTTCTATCGAACTTTATTACCAACTATAAAATTCCATACTTTTTTTCATCGCCCTTTTTTACTAACTTTCTTTTTCAATTGTTTACAATGAATCAAAGAAGGGCTTTCCTACAAAAAATGGGTTTAATGGCTGGTGCTTTTTCGGCTAATAGCTTATTCAACCAATTACATGCCGCTAATTTCGAAGCAGCGCAAAAAAAAGTACAACAATTAACGCCTTCTGCAGTTGCTGCAGATGAAGATTATTGGAGTGTGATTCAACAAGGTTACACGGTTCATTCAAATTTTGTGAATTTGAATAATGGGGGCGTAAGTCCTTCTCCTAGGGTAGTTCAAGAAGCAGTAGAAAGATATAATCAATTAACCAATCAAGGCCCTTCTTACTACATGTGGCGCATTTTAGACCAAGGTCGAGAACCGCTTCGGTATAAATTAGCCGAATTAGCTGGTTGCTCTCCAGAGGAAATTGCCATCAATAGAAACGCAACGGAGTCTTTAAATACGGTTATATATGGCTTAGATTTAAAAGCGGGCGACGAAGTAATAGGTACCAAGCAAGACTATCCTAATATGATTCAGGCATGGAAGCAAAGAGCGCTTAGAGAAGGCGTTGTGTATACCCAATTGAATTTTCAGTTTCCTATTGAAAATGATGCAGAAATTGTATCGGCTTATGAAAAGGCCATTGGTCCTACAACAAAAATCATTCATATTACCCATGTAATTAACTGGGTTGGTCAAATTATGCCGGTTAAAAAGATTGCAGCAATGGCTAAGTCGAAAGGTGTTGAAGTGATTGTGGATGGTGCACATTCTTTTGGGTTGCTTGATTTTAAAATTCCTGATTTGGGTTGCGATTATTTTGGAACCAGCTTGCATAAGTTTTTAAGTGCCCCTATTGGATCTGGCATGATGTGGATTAAGAAAGATAAAATCAAGAATATTTGGCCTTTAACCTGTAATGGTGAGCCGCGCAGTGCCGACATTAGAAAGTTTGAAACCTTAGGTACTAGAAGCTTTCCGATTGAGCAGGGAATTGGTGAAGCGGTTAATTTTCACTTAGCAATTGGCTCAAAAAGAAAAGAGGAGCGGATTCGTTATTTAAAAAATTATTGGGTAAATCAAGTAATTAATACACCAAAAGTAAAAATTCATACTTCCTTGAAGCCTGCTTATTCTTGCGCTATTTGTGGCGTAAGTATCGACGGAATGACGCCGGGCGAATTAGATACAGCTTTGTATAATACCTATAAAATACACACAGTAGGCATTGTTTGGGAGAATATTAGTTGTGTTCGTGTTACGCCTCATGTTTACACCCGTTTGCAAGATTTAGACAAATTTGCCAAGGCAATCAACGAATTGGCGGCATCTGTAAAAAAATAAAGCAGTTTTGCCTTAAAACAAAACTGCTTTGGTAAACTGATATATAATAGCTGTTTAAGCTGCTTTTACAGTTGGCTTTTTAGATTTAGTAGCATTTGCTGGTCTACATTTACCAAAAGATCCTTTGAATCTTTTACCTTTTGCGGTTTTTTTATCGCCTCTGCCCATGTTGCAATTTTAGAGTGAAATATTTTATGAACAGCAAAAATAGAAAAACCCTCGCATATTGCAAGGGTTTTTCTGTGGAGGGTCTTTTTTGAATTAAACTTTAGAAGCCAATTCTTTACCAGCTTTGAAGCGAGCAACTTTTTTTGCTTTGATTTTGATAGTTTCTCCAGTTTGAGGATTACGGCCTGTACGGGCAGCACGCTTAGAAACTGAAAATGTACCAAATCCTACCAAAGTAACTTTATCGCCTTTTTTTAAAGTTTTGGTTACAGTGTTTACAAAAGAATCTAACGTTGCGTTAGCTTGAGTTTTTGTGATACCAGCATCTTCGGAAAGATGTGCAATTAATTCGGCTTTGTTCATAAATGTTTTTTTTTGTTAACTACACAAATCTATTTTAATTTATCATCTAACAAAATTTATTTTCTGAAACTAATATGTGTTAAATCCCCTATACGAAAGGGTTTCAGCGAATTAATAGCCTTAAAACTTACTAAAATTAATTAATCAAATATATCTGAAACACTTGATATTAAAGGGTTTCAGGGTTATGGGCTGAAATCCTTTCCCAAAGCGAGTTTCAAAAGAATATAATAAATATTTTTGATTGTCAAACTAAAAAAAGAAATGTTTCCACACTCAATGCACAACTTGCATTAAAGACCTAAAACCTATAAAAAGATTACCCCATGCTTCTGTTGCCTTTTTACTTAATAATGGCGCATGAATTTCAAGGTATCGGTTATAATCAGCCTTAGAATTAGCCATATATTGAATAGCATAGGTTGGCCCATCACTATCATCTACTTCTAGTAAGCGCACAAATTGGTATTGTGTAAAGCAATTAGTGGCCATTACTTCTATAATATGTGTGTCTTTCATCCAGGTTACCCAGTTTTCATGGATAGAAGGATCTATTTTGGAAGTGATATTGTAGATGTACATTTTGCGTTGTTTGAATTATTTAAGGTCAATATATATAGGACAATGGTCGCTATGCTTTACATCGGGATATATTTCTGCTGCAACTAATTGCTTTTTTAAACTTTCTGTAATGCAGATATAATCAATGCGCCAGCCTTTGTTCTGTAAGCGAACTGTTGGAAAACGTTGGCTCCACCACGAATAGCCTCCAATAGTTTCGGGGTTTAGTGTTCGGTAACTATCTATCCATCCACTTGATAAAAATTGATCCATCCATGCACGCTCTTCGGGTAAAAATCCAGAGGAGTTTTTATTGCCTTTAGGGTCATGGATATCAATAGGGTTATGGGCTATATTATAATCTCCTACAATAATTATATTGGGCCTTGTTTTGCGCAGTTCTTGCAAATACACAAAAAACTCATCTAGCCATTTGTATTTATAGGCTTGCCTCTCATCTCCACTTGTGCCGGAAGGAAAATAAGCATTGATTAAAGTAATTTTTCCAAAATCTGCACGAATAACCCTGCCTTCGAAATCACTATGATCAATTTCGTTTCCGTAAAAAACCTTAGTAGGCTTGATTTTGGTGAAGATGGCAACCCCGCTGTATCCTTTTTTTTGGGCCGAAAACCAAAAAGTTTGGTACCCTAGTTCTTCTATTTTATTAAAGTCTACATTTTCTTTTTGCGCTTTAATTTCTTGTAAACAAATAATATCTGCAGGATCAGTTTTTAACCAATCTACAAAACCTTTATTCATTGCTGACCGAATGCCATTAACATTATAAGAGATGATACGCATAATATTATTATTGTATTTGTAGCAAAGCTGCTTTTATTTTTCTTAAAAAGTAAAGATGCGCAAATTGTATCAACCTATATTTGCCATTTTACAAAAAACACAATAATGTTTAAAATATTATTTTTTCTTTTATTAATAATTGCGCCAAATGTATATGGACAGTTAGCAGAAAACGACTTAAACCCTGTTACAGTTAGTGCCTCCTTAACCCAATTGACCGCATCAAAAACTGGTAGAAATATTAGTAGTATTCAGGGGAGCTATTTTAGTAAACTACCCATACATTCTATAGATGAGTTATTAAAATATATTCCTGGTGTTGAAGTGCAAATGAGAGGCCCAGGCGGTTCACAAGCAGATATTGTTATTAGAGGAGGCACATTTCAACAAGTACTTGTTTTGTTAGATGGGCTTAGATTGAATGATCCTAATACAGGGCATTTTAATGGAAATATACCTATATCTCCAATTGAAATAGATCGAATTGAGGTTTTAAAAGGCGCAGCATCTGCTATTTATGGAACGGATGCAGTTGGTGGAGTTGTGCATATTATTACCAAAACTTTTTCTGCCAAAGAAAACAGTACCAACAATAAATATACGGTACAGGCAATTGCAGGAAATTATGGATTAAAAACCTTGAATTCGGGATTGTATTATCAAAAAGGCCATACGGCAATTGCGGCAGGATACTTAGTTAATTCGGCAGATGGACAAGCGCAAAGAGGCACCACAGGCTATTTTAACAACCAAACAGCTTCTTTTTCTGTTAAACAACAGTTTTCAAATAATTGGCGTTTAGCCATTAGGTCTGCATTTGACAAACGTGATTTTAGTGCACAAAATTTTTATACCAGCTTTAAGTCAGACACCGCCAAAGAAATTGTTGCAAGTAATTGGCACCAACTTAGTTTGGTGCATCAAAAAGCGGCCAATCAGTTTCAGTTTAATGCGGGGTACAAAAAATTAACCGATGAATTTAGTTTTAATTCAGGGTCATTGCCAAATAATAATGTTTCATCTGTTGTTCAAATCAATACACATTATAGTCATCAATATGGGGGACAATCTAATTGGTTAATGGGTGTTCAATATCAAAATAAAAAAATTGTTTCAAATGATAGGGGCAACCACCAATTGCAACAGGCTGCTGGGTATTTTATTATAACACAAGCAGTGAGCAATCAATTGCTACTTTCTCCTTCGCTTCGATTAGACTATACCCAAAACAGTGGTACAGAATTAGTACCACAACTAAATATTTCTTACCAATTAAAGGCAGCACAAATACGCGGTAGTATTGGAAAAACTATACGTCAGGCCGATTTTACTGAACGATATAATAATTACAATAAAGTATTGGTAAGCTCTGGTAGTATTGGTAATCCAAACTTAGCAGCAGAAAGAAGTTTGAGCTATGAATTAGGCGTTGATGTATTTGTAAAAACAGCCTTCAAATTATCGGCAACAATTTTTAAAAGAGACCAACAAAAATTAATAGACTGGACGCCTACGCCCTATAGTGGCATGCCAAGAACCTCAAACCTAATTGCAACAGGTAGTTATGCATTGGCAACTAATATTGCTAAAGTAAATACGGCAGGATTTGAAACTGATATTCAATACCATCATGAATTAAATGAACACCATAAAATTTGGGCAACACTTGGTTTGGTTTGGCTTGATAGCGAGAGTAGCAATGTTGTTCCTTCATTTTATATTAGTTCACATGCAAAGTTCTTAACCAATTTAATGCTAGTATATAGTAACCAATATTTTCAATTGAGCGCTAATGGCGTGTATAAAATTAGAACAGAACAAAACGCTTCAGCAATCAATGCAACAATATCACCAAACTATTTTTTACTCAATGCAAGGTGCGAAGTATTTGTAGTAAAAAAGATAGCAGGATGTTTTGTTGAAGCATCCAATTTGTTCAATACTAATTATAGCGATTTATTAGGCGCGCAAATGCCAGGCAGGTGGATAATGGCGGGCATCAATTTGACTTTTTAGCAAACAGAAACTTTATCCACTATACTGTTAGCAACTCTTTTATAATGTTTCAAATTTAAAACTAGATTTGCCTTGTAATGGTTCTAATACTTTCATAGAAAGTAAAAGATTAATAGGGAATCCGGTGTAAATCCGGAGCTATCCCCGTAGCTGTAAGCTCCTTTTGTATTATTCAAACTTTGCGCCACTGTTAATAACGGGAAGGCCTTGAATAATGGAGTAAGTCAGAAGACCTGCCAGTACATAACAACTATTCAGCTTTCGGGTGAAAGGCATGAGATGTAATCGTCTTGCAGACATTTATATTTCTATCTTTTAATTTTCCTGGAAGTAGTCACAACAAAAACATTTTCAACAATGAAAAAAAAGTTTTTAGTTATGACTGCTCTAATAATTGGCAGTCAGCTTCACGCACAAGACAGTACATCCACCACCACATTGGATGAAGTATTTGTAACCGCAACAAAGTTTCAACAGAAACAATCCAGTACGGGTAAAATGGTTACTGTAATTAACCAAGAAACCCTGCAACGCAATGCAGGCAAAACTATTTCGGAAATTATTAATTACCAAGCAGGCATTTTTATTAATGGTGCTAGTAATAATTTGGGTACTAATCCAGACGTGTATATGAGAGGATCTGGCTTAGGCAATACCTTAATTTTAATTGATGGTATTCCTGTTTGTGATCCTTCTCAAATTAATAACACTTTTGATTTGAGCATGATTTCACTAGGGCAGGTTGAGCGTATTGAAATTTTAAAAGGCGCACAAAGTACCCTTTGGGGAAGTGGCGCGGTAGCAGGTGTAATAAATATTATCACCAAAAAAACAACCAAAAATAGTTTTACGCCAATAGCACAATTAAGTTATGGCAGTTATCAAACGCTTAGAGGAACCATTGGTATTAATGGAACTGCCAAAAAATTCAGCTATCAATTAGGGTATGATTTTACCAATAGCCAGGGCTTTTCTACAGCAACTGATAGTACAGGCAAAAAAGGCTTTGATAAGGATAATTTTATTCAAAATAATTGGCAAGCAAAATTTGCGTATCAACTAAGCGATCGATTAACCATTATTAGTATGCACCGTTCTTCTATCTATAAAGGCGGCACCGATGCAGGTGCTTTTGCAGACGATAAAGACAATGTGTTTTATAATAATAATTTAACCAATAATATTGACTTAACCTATCACGCCAATCAAATACAAATACACCTGCAACAAACTTTTCTTAAAGCAGAAAGGGTGTATACCGATGATAGTACCAATATTGGTGGATTTGCTAAATATTCAAAAGCCACCTACCACGGAAATACTGCTATTACTGAATTGTATGGTAATATTGTATTAGCAAAAAAATTAACACTGGTTAGTGGCTTACAAAGTCTTACACAACAAACAGACCAACAATATTTAAGCATTAGCGCTTATGGGCCTTATAAAACAGCACTTGGAGATAGTGCAAAAGCCACAAATTTCTCGGTTTATAATTCTTTGTTATTAACTGATGCAGCAGGCTTTGATGTAGAAGCGGGATTTCGATACAATCACCATACTATTTATGGAAACAATACGACGTTTACTTTTAATCCTTCTTATCATTTAACCGATTTAGCGAAAGTATTTGTAAATATTTCTACGGCTTTTAAAATACCGTCTTTATATCAATTGTATAGTGAGTATGGCAATAAATTACTAAAACCAGAACAGAGTATTAATTACGAATTAGGTATGCAACTATTTTCAAAAAATAAAAAATCTAATTTTCGATTTGCAGGATTTAAAAGAGATATTAAAGACCTCATTATTTTCTATACCAATCCAACCACTTATGCTAGTAAATACATTAATCGTGATGCACAACATGATTATGGTGTTGAGCTAGAAAGTACCGTGGCAATTAGTAAAAATACCTCTTGGGTTAATAACATCACATATGTAAATGGAGAAGGCGAAACCAATGCAGTGAAAGTTAAAAATTTATATCGTCGACCAAATTTTACTTGGAGCAGTGTTTTAAATCTACAACCAACAAAATCACTAACGCTAATGCCTTCTATTAGATATGTTGGCACACGTGTTAAAGGCACGTATGATGCAGGTCCTGAAAAAATGCCAGCACACACTACCCTTGATTTTTATGTAGGATACGCGGCATCAAAAAAAGCAAAACTATTTATTGACCTAAGAAATATCACTAATCAAGAATATTTTGAAATAGTTGGCTATAACAGCAAACGATTTAATATGATGGTAGGATGTAATTGGACTTTATAAAATTTTATTTATCGCCCAAGCGATTTTCAAAACGGAATAATTTTTTGGCGCTGCTTATTTTTCTATTAGTGAAAGTTTAAAAACTAGTAACAGATTAAGTTAATTAAATACAATCGTTTACAAACACTTAAAATCGTAAGTAAACATTTAGGTTCTAATGCGTTTCATTTTAAGTTTACATATTTGATGTGTAAGTGTAATGGAATTCATTACCAATTTGATTAATAAATACAAAACAAGCAGACTATGTACGCAATGAAAAACAAAGTACAATTGATTGGTAACTTAGGTCAAGCACCAGCAATTAAAACAACAGAATCTGGTAAAAAACTAGCGCAATTTTCGGTTGCCACCAATGAAAGTTATCAAAATGCCCAAGGAGAAAAAGTTACTGAAACGCAGTGGCACCAAGTAGTTGCTTGGGGTAAATTGGCCGATATTGTAGAAAAATACCTCATTAAGGGTAAAGAAGTGGCCATTGAAGGAAAACTAGTAAATCGAAATTACACCGATAAACAAGGTGTAAAACATTATGCAACAGAAGTTGTAGCTAGTGATTTATTAATGTTGGGTACTAATAAGCCAGCAGAAAAAGAAGCATAAATTTTTGAGTAAAAAAGTAGGAATAAGGAGGTGCATCGTTATCTCTTTGTTCTTACTTTATTATGTATATATACCTTGAAATCAAATCAATTGCATAATAGTATTAAAACAAACTACTAAATCCTAATAGTAATAGTTGATTTAAAACCAGTGGAGAAATGCTAGCATCTAGTATTGTAAAAACTTCTGGGTATTGATTTCCTTGGGCAATACATACTAATTTATTATTGAAATAACATTCTCTAATGCTCTCGTAATTTCCATTTAAACCACTGCATAATACTTTGAAGGGTTTGCCATTTAATTCGCCATATAAAGTATAGGCATATAGTTGATTAACAGTTTTGTCAATAGTAGAAACAGATATTGTCATTGAATCATTAGGAATAGCCAATTGGTGATAAAATTTTCTATTATTTCTATCTACCACATTAGTAGCAATAGAAAATTTTGCAATGGTATCTTTGTCTTGAAACAAATAATGGTATTTGCCTGCAATAAATTGAAATGACAATCCTATCTTTTTATTTACTAATAATCCATTTTCGCCCACCATATCTGGATATGCAATACAGGCAACTGTTTGCAGGCTATAATTTTTATCTGCCAATACATCTCTAGATTCTTCTTTTAAAAATAAATAATCCGTTCCTTTTACTTCTTTAATAGCTTCAGTTAATTGAGCGGATATTATTGTTTGCTTTTTTCCTTTTAAAACTATTGGCGTATAATTTGGTTCTTGGTAGCGCAAAAATTGGTTTTCTCCATTTCTTGGATATTGAATAATGCCATTCTTTAGTACCGTTTGTATTTTTAATTGGTTTCTAATATTGGGCTGTATAAAATTATCTGCTACAATTGCTGGCTGCGCAGTTATTTGCAACAACTCCGTATCTTTCGTGCTGTCTAATAAAATGGCCATGGCACTTTCTAGCATGATTAAAAAGCTTGAGGCGCTCAAATTAATATCTGGATGACTAAATCCAATTACACTAGTCTTTTTATTTCTTGACAAAACCAATTCTAGTTTTTTATCTACTAATAACTGCTGATTAGTACCCTGAATTTTTATATTAAATTGGTAATAAGCAATATTATTTTTTTCATTTAATTGTTTTAAAAAAACAGAATCCCATTCTTGATTAGCTAGTACGGTCATTAAAGGCAATTCTATAATATCTAAAAATAAATAAGCATTTGGTGGGATATTATTAGACGGCGCTTCTAGTTTGCTATTTGCTTTCACCGAAAGTTTATTAGCTAAATAAGGGTCTAGTGGATTGTTTAAAAGAGAATAGATGCCTTTTGGCGCAACCGAATTTTCTTTTAAACTGAAGTTTGTTGGGTACGAAATTTTATAGGATAAAAATTTTTTCGCCATAGAATCAATCGATAATAAAAACCTAGATTTTATGGCCGTACTTTCTAAATAGCGCAAGGTTTTACTTGCATTGGTATGAAAGCTAATATTGGCGGCTTCCAAAATTTGTTGACTATTTGCAGCAGTTAGCTGAAATATGAATATGATTATAAGCAAGCATTTGTTAAACATGGTGTTCATTTTAAACAACTATTCACGCGTCTTCAAATTTTGTGGTAATTTGAAGATAGATAGAAAAACGCTTTCATGGAAAAAACGCAACGTATCATTCCATCCATTCATCCTATTTATTTATATGGGAAAGAATATTATAAACCACTTTCAACTCTTTTACCCATTGGAAAGGTATAACCCAAACTAAGTATGAGTTCGTAAGTGCCAAATGCTTGTTTGGCAGTGCCTTTGTACACTTTTAAATTTGAGTAACGGGCATAGTCTATTTTATTAGTAAATTCTAGATAGACTTTTTTGTGCACTGTTGCACGTATTCCTGCTTCTGCACCGATATTCCATCCGCCTAATTGAAATCCATCTTGGTTTGCTTTTCCAAACAATGTATTTTCTACATGTGGAATAACAGGGCCAATTCCGCCTTTTGCTAAAAAATCAATTTTTAAATTTCCAGATTTACTTTCTTGCCAATTCCAGCGTTTTACCATATTGAATAGTAAAAAATTAGCACCATTATTTAAGAAATAAACAAAGCCGTTTGCTGCAGAAAAATTTACAAGTGTATCTACTTGTCGGCCCCCTAAAGTGCCAACCACTTTGGCTAATTGACCATCTGTAATAATGTGTTTGGTATGGTCGAAATTTATTTCCCAAGCCAAGCCTTTTTGCTTGTTGAAGAAATAACCAAATCTATAATTGTATTGTGGAATGCTTAATGCGAGTTGAAACAAACCTTCATCCCAACCTGGATGATCGTGTGAGCGAATTGATTTAAACTGGTAATTATTATTAAGTTCTGGCTGATAAACTTTTACATTTGAATGGGTATACCATTCCTTATTGTATCCCCAAGAAAAATAAAATTCTCCTTTTCTTTCTTTTTTTTGTTGTGCTAAGCCAATTATTGGTAATGCAAATAAAAACACTAATAAAACTGGTAGTATTTTTTTCATGGTAGAATATTTATGCTACAAAATTACGCCCTTGTTGGTAAAACAGCATAGATGTTTAGTCTAGTATTGGACTCAGCCAACGTTCTGCAACGGTTAATGGCATTTTCTTTCTTTCGGCATAATCAACTAACTGATCGCGTTCAATTTTTCCAATACCAAAATATTGGCTCTGCGGGTTAGCAAAATACCAACCACAAACCGACGATGCTGGATACATGGCCATTGACTCTGTTAATTCAATGCCAATGGTTTCAGTAACATTTAATAAATCAAATAATTTATATTTTTCGGTATGGTCTGGGCAAGCCGGGTAACCTGGTGCAGGACGTATGCCTTGGTATTTTTCTTTGATCAATTCTTCGTTGCTCAATGTTTCGTTTGATGCATATCCCCAAAATTCTTTACGAACTTTTAAATGCAGGTATTCTGCAAATGCTTCTGCAAAACGATCTGCTAATGCTTGTAAAATGATTTTATTATAGTCGTCTAGATTGTCTTCAAATGCTTTAATATGCTTTTCAATTCCGTGAATAGTTACGGCAAATGCACCGATATGATCGTTGAGATTGGCTGTTGCAGGTGCAATGAAATCTGCCAATGATAAATTGGGTTGATCAGCTGCTTTTTGAATTTGTTGGCGTAAAAAATTCAGTTCAAATTTTCCTTTATCAGTAGCAACTATTACATCATCTTCTTTACTTATAGCTGGCCAAAAACCAATACTGCCTTTTGCTTGCAACCAATTTTCTGCTTCAATTTTGTCTAGCATGGCATTAGCGTCATTGTATAGTTTAGTGGCTTCTATTCCTACAACGCTATCTGTTAATATTTCTGGAAAATTGCCATGTAATTCCCATGCTATAAAAAATGGTTTCCAGTCAATAAACGGTCGGAGTGTTTGCATACCAACATTTGCAAAAACTTTTGTGCCCGTAAATCTTGGCATAACTGGTACAAAACTATTCCAATCAATGGCTGTTTTTTTCTTTTTAGCTTCACTGTAAGGCAGGTAATTTTTGGTAGATTTTTTATTATCAAAACTTTGTTTGAGTGTTTGATATTCTGCTTTTATGCCAGATAGAAAATCGTCTTTTTGATCTTTGCTTAACAAAGAACCTGCTACTGTTACACTTCTAGAAGCATCAAGTACATGCACAATTCCTAAATCATATTCTGGTGCAATTTTTACTGCGGTATGCATACGTGAAGTGGTGGCGCCGCCAATTAATAATGGCTGCTTCATTCCTCTGCGTTTCATTTCTTTGGCTATATGCACCATCTCGTCGAGGGATGGCGTAATTAGCCCGCTTAGCCCAATAATATCTACTTTCTCTTTGATGGCTGCTTCTAATATTTTATCTGCAGGAACCATTACACCTAGGTCAATAATATCGTATCCATTACATCCTAGCACAACGCCTACAATGTTTTTTCCAATATCGTGTACATCACCTTTAACAGTGGCTAATAATATTTTAGCAGCACCGGCTGCTTCTTCATTGAGTGTACCAGCGGCTAAATGCGCTTGTTTTCTTTCTTCTTTTTCAGCTTCAATAAAAGGCGTTAAAACTGCCACGCTTTTTTTCATAACACGTGCACTCTTTACAACTTGTGGCAAAAACATTTTTCCTGCACCAAATAAATCACCCACCACATTCATGCCATTCATGAGTGGTCCTTCAATAACGTCTAATGGTTTTGGATATTTTTGACGCGCTTCTTCGGTGTCGGCATCAATATATTCTGTGATACCATTTACCAAGGAATGTTTGAGTCTTTCTTCTACACTTTCATTACGCCATTTTTCGTCACGTATTTCTACTTTTCCTTTTGCACGAACAGATTCTGCGTGTATAATTAATTTTTCGGTGGCTTCGTTATTATCGTTGTTTTTATTGAGAATAACATCTTCGCACAATTGGCGAAGGGTTGGTTCAATTTCGTCGTAGACCACTAACTGGCCTGCATTGACAATCCCCATATCCATGCCCGCTTTAATGGCATAGAATAAGAATACACTATGGATAGCTTCGCGTACATGGTCATTACCACGAAAAGAGAAAGAAACATTTGATACACCCCCACTCACTTTTGCAAGTGGCATGAGTAGTTTTATTTCACGCGTTGCTTCAATAAAATCTACTGCATAATTATTGTGCTCTTCTATTCCGGTAGCAATAGCAAAAACATTCGGATCAAAAATAATATCCTGCGGGGCGAATCCAACTTGCTCTGTTAATATTTTATAAGCACGCAAACAGATACTCACTTTTCGTTCTTTGGTATCGGCTTGTCCTATTTCATCAAATGCCATTACAATTACTGCTGCACCAAATGCTTTACAAATGAAAGCTTGCTCAATGAATTTGGCTTCGCCTTCTTTCATTGAAATAGAATTCACAATACATCTTCCTTGCACACATTTTAAACCTGCTTCAATAATTTCGAATTTTGAACTATCAATCATGATAGGAATTCGAGCAATATCCGGTTCTGATTGTACCAAGTTTAAAAAATTGGTCATGGCCAAAACACCCTCTAAAAGGGCATCATCCATATTTACATCCAAAATCTGCGCGCCGCTTTCTACTTGTTGGCGTGCAACAGTTAAGGCCTCCTCGTATTTATTTTCTTTGATTAGTCGGGCAAACTTTTTAGATCCTGTTACATTGGTTCTTTCACCAACGTTCACAAAATTTGTTTCAGGCCTAATAACCAGTGGCTCTAAACCCGATAAACGTAAGTATGGTTTGATGCTAGACATAATTTTTTTATATAGCGGTTTCTAAAACTGGTAATTCTCTTGGTTTTAGGTCTTTTACATTTTCGTAAATATGCTTAATATGGTCTGGGGTAGTTCCGCAACATCCTCCTACAATATTTACAAAACCTTGTTGGGCCCATTCTTCAATAAAATGTGCTGTTTCGTGTGGTTGCTCATCGTACTCACCCATGGCATTTGGTAACCCTGCATTCGGGTAAGCAGAAGTATAACAAGATGCTATTTGGCTTAACTCTTCTATATGGCTGCGCATTTCTGCAGCACCGAGTGCACAATTCAAACCAACGCTCAATGGATTGGCGTGCATCACTGAAGTATAAAAAGCTTCTAGTGTTTGTCCGCTAAGGGTTCTTCCAGAAGCATCGGTAATGGTGCCACTAATCATAATTGGCAATTCAGGCTTACCTGTTTCTCTGAAATATTTTTTAACAGCGTAGATAGCGCCTTTAGCATTGAGCGTATCAAAAATGGTTTCAATTAAAATAATGTCTACACCTCCATCTACTAATCCACCAATTTGTTCGTAATAAGCTGCAACAACATCGTCGAAACTAACAGCCCTGAATCCAGGATTATTTACGTCTGGAGATAAACTCAAGGTTTTATTTAAGGGCCCAATAGCCCCAGCAACAAATCTTGGTTTTGACGGATCTTTTGCTGTATATGCATCTGCTGCAATACGCGCACATTTTGCAGACGCTACATTTAATTCGTAAGCCAATGATTGCATATCATAATCTGCCATGGCAATTACTGTGCTGCTAAACGTATTGGTTTCTATAATATCGGCGCCAGCTTCAAGGTATTGTTTGTGAATGCCAATAATAATATCGGGTTGTGTAATGCTCAATAAATCATTATTACCTTTTACATCAGAATGCCAGTTTTTAAATCGTTCGCCACGGTAATCGGCTTCGGTTAATTTATGTTGTTGTATCATGGTGCCCATTGCGCCATCAATTACCAATATTCTTTTTGCCAAAGCTTGTTTGATATCCATACAATAATTTTAATTCTGTGTATTTATAACAGAAAGGTTGATAGATCAAACTTAAAACGCTAGGAGAGAAATGAGGTAGGCTCTTCAAAACGTTTATTAGTTCGATTGTACCCCAAAGGGTTTAGCAGGCCGAACAATAAACAAATCCGCCTACTATTGTGCAAAAATAGTAGGCGGAGCTTGATTTTCCAAGAATATAATGAATTAGTCGTAGATACTTGTAACAGTAATTTCTAACTCGTTAGCAATGCTTTTGCCAATATCACTGCCAGCAATACCAAAATCCTTCACTTTAATTTTAAAAATGCTTTTTACACTGATTTTGCCATTGGCTATGGCAATATTGCCTGTTGCTTTTACTGGCTGACTTATGCCGCGTATGGTTAAGTTACCCGATACAATAGCAGGATAGCTGCCATTTTTACTAAAATTGATGGCAGATAAATTAGTTAGCGAACCCTTAAATTCACTTTTAGGAAACTTGGTGCTTTCCATGTAATCTTCGTTGAAATGCTTTTGCATCAATTCATTTTCAAATACAAAACCATTAATTAATACAATGAAGTTGATAGCGCCTGTTTTTGTATCGAGTTTACTAACGGCTTGAGCATTGGTTGCTTCAATATCTTCTGCAGCCAAGCTAGAAAAAAATTTAATTTTAGCAGACTTGGTACTGTGTAAGTTTTGTGCAATAATTGCCGTGTTGAAAGTTCCAATTAACAATAGGGCAATGAATAGTTGTTTTAGCATGTAATTTATTTTATAATAATGGCTTCTTTTAAAACGACATCACTTAAAAAACCGGTACAAATTCCTTTTACAGTAATTGTTTGACCCGCTTTAAGTGTGGTGTTGGCAGATTTTAAAGTACACAGTACACCCGCCATGGCGTCATTGCTTTTTAAAGTGAGCATGGTTAAGCCAGACTGATCGGGTTTAGCTTCTACAATTTCTCCTTTTATTTCAACGGATTTATCTAAATAGGTAGTGTTGGCTGCTGTTTCATTTTCTTGAAATGCTTTTACCAAATCTGGCGCGCTGATGCTAATGCCTTTCTCGTCTGCCACATCTCTTTTAAAATGGGTGGGTTTGTAAAACACAAAAAACCAAATACCAATTACAGCAGTTATTACAATAGATAAGGTGGCAACAAGTATTTTCTTCTTCATCTTAAAAATTATTTTACATATTGTTGAACAGGTAAGCGATTGGCTATGCTTCGAGCAAGTGTCATTTCATCGGCGTATTCTAATTCGCCACCAAAAGCAATACCTCTAGCAATGGTGGTGATTTTGCAGGAGAGGTGTGCTATTTTTTTCTGGATATAATAAATAGTAGTATCTCCTTGAATATTTGGGCTAAGCGCAAAAACCAATTCCTCAATATTTTCTTGTTGAATCCTTTGTACCAAGGGATTGATATTTAATTGATCGGGACCAATGCCATCTAATGGAGAAATGATACCATCTAATACATGGTATGTGCCATTGAACTGTTGGGTACTTTCAATAGCTATCACGTCACGAATATTTTCTACCACACAAATTAAGTGTTGGTTGCGCATTGAATTGGCGCAAATAGAACAAATTGTGCCATCGCTAACATTAAAACAGCGCTTACAGAATTGAATATCCTTGCGCATTTTAGTGATAGTTTCTCCAAAAAATTGTACTTCTTGAACGTCTTGTTTTAATAGGTGCAACACCAAACGCAATGCAGTTTTTTTGCCAATACCCGGTAATTTCGAGAATTGCAATACTGCGTTTTCAATGAGGGTAGATGGAAGTTGCATTGGGCAAAGATAAGTAGCGATTGCTTTGTATGAGCCTATTGTTAATACTATCTGGTGATTAAGTAAAAAAACGAAAAAGAATCCCTAAACAAGTGCCAAAAATTAAAAGTAGGGAATAAGGGTAAGCTGTTTTTGAATTAAAATTAACCTTATTCCAATGTCTGATGATAAATATAGGCAGGGCAAACAAGAGTAAGATCATTGGTAGCCAAAGCAATTCAAATATTGCTCCAACTATGGCGAAATGGTAGATGTTAACAATGCCAAAAATACTTATTCCCCAAAACATAGTTACAAATAAACTCAAAATAAATAGTGTTTTATCTATAGCGCTAAATTTCATAAGGGTGCATATTTGCTAGAATGTAAAGCTTTGATCAGTATCTCTATCGGCTCTAATAACTGCTTTTTTAGGAAATGATATGACAATTTCAGGTTGTTTTTTTGGAACCGAAAATTTTCCTGCATCCCAAACACCGTTTTTATTGGCATCTAACAGCACCCGAATTTCATATTCACCAGGCTTGAATCTTTTGCGTATAAATTCTTTTCCAGTAATTGGAATTGCTTCAACAATTTTTGCTTCAACAATTAATTGCAATACTGGGTTTTTGGTTAGGTCAATATTGGGGAATCGAAATCTACAACTACCATAATCTGATTCTTTTTTGGTAATGAATTTGGCGCTGTCTGCTTTTGGAAGATTCATTCCTGCAGTGTCTGATACTGCATCTTTGTTAATGATAATTCGAAAAGCAGTTTTTTCTTTCCAAGGATATTGGATGGATAGTTTTGTATTCGATGTATCTAATGAAAATTTATAACCTATAATGGGTTTAAAAAGGGTATCGTATAAAACAATTTTGCTGCTATCAAAAGATTTTATTTTTCTACTAAAGGTTAAATCTAGTGTACCCAATAAATCTTGTTGTCCATTGTCTAAATTGACCGTGTATTTAAGTCGCTTATCTTCTGGAGGCACTTTCCCTGTTGACTTTGGCGCCATACTAGCAGTTACGGGTTTGTCCTTTTTTTTAAATTCTTGGTATGCGTAAAGGGTATCTGTTCGCGTATTTTTATTAATAACAATAGGCTGGTTTAAGTAGGCAAATAATTTGGTACTGTCGTCGTATTTCTGGGTAAAATCATTGGGTACCACATAGGCTGCAAATTGACCTACAGGTAAAAAATTAAAATTAAAATATCCCTTGCCATTTAATTTAGCCAAATAACGTGCTTTGTTTTTTACAATAGAACTATCCTGTAGGTTATTGTGTAAAACAACTATTAAAGTAGAATCAATCTTTCCGCTTTCTGCTAGAATAACATAGCCATTGTAATGATTGGTGTCTATTTTATTTCCGGTAGAGAAAACATAGGTAAATTCCTTTGCTAAATTTCCTTCATTTACGTCTTTAATGGCACTTCCAAAATTAATAGAATAGGTAGTATTTTTTTCTAAACTATCTTTTAGTTTAACAGTTACAATGCGCAACTTAGAATCTATAATGGGCAATTTAACTGGGTTGGGAGATATAATTACATTTTCATTGACCGACTGCAACTGAACGTATTCATCAAAAGTCAATACAATATTTTGCGTACTAATATTTACAGCGGAGTCTTTGGGTAATGAATTGATTAATCTTGGTGGCAAACTATCCCTAGGCCCTCCACCAGGAGGTATAATATTCGCACAAGAGAACAAGCTGATGCTCGCTATAAAACAAAAAAGTAAAACAAATAGCTTGGTATAGTTCAGTTTCATAAATCGGTTCATACAGTGGAGCGCTTGTTTTAATAGCAAATATAGAACTGTAAGGCACTTAATTTACAGTCCTTCGATAGTGAAAAGTTAATTATTCTTCGGTACTCTCGTTTAATTCATTGATATCGTGTAAGGCAACTGCAAGTTGGTTGTCTTTTACAAAATTACACCAATGGCATTCTTTTTTACCGCATCCTGTATAAAGCTCACGGTCCTGAATTTTTTTCCAAACAGTTTGAATTTGGTGGGAAACCGTGGTCATGTCTTCGGGTGTAATAGTAATTTTCTCTTTGCGATAAATTTTCTTTTTATCCGGCTCTATAAAATCAAATTCAGTACTAATTACCTTCCAGTTTTTTTGGTCGTAATGGTCTACCAATAGTTTATAAAAAACAGCCTGTCGCCAATAGTCGCCACCATTCGGATCTTTTTCGTGTGGTGGTTTTAATTTGATTTTTGCATTTTCTATATCGCCAGTTTTGTAATCCACCACATTTACCGAACCGCCCTCAAATTCTAATTTGTCTAGTTTCCCTTTTAATGGCACACCTGCTACTACCACATTTCTGATGGTTCTTTCTACCGCTACAATTTTTGGCCAAGTATTAATGTATTGTTGATAATAATTTAACAATACTCGGTGGCCATATTCCATGCGTCGTTCGAACTGTTCTCTAGTAAAACTTTCACGGTGTCGGTGCATGAACCATTCAAAGTATTTAATAAATTGTTGTTGGTCAGGAAACTTTTCTGTTTCCTGCATTTTAGTGAACAATTGTTCTAAAGCATAGTGTACAGCCGATCCAAATTCAGTAGCTTCTGATTTTCCAGAAGGAACACGTACTAAGTTTTGAAAATAAAATTGTAAAGGACATTTTAAATAATTGTTTAATGCCGTTACATTCATTACAAATTTGTCGAGAATTTGGGTAATAAA
>Ga0214919_10000988_pt1 | contig 48084 bp, 75 predicted proteins | sample LL1503_MetaG_FD_177994 | JGI IMG/M metagenome (GOLD analysis project Ga0214919, IMG submission 177994) | Freshwater microbial communities from Lake Lanier, Atlanta, Georgia, United States - LL-1503 | ecosystem: Environmental > Aquatic > Freshwater > Lake | place: USA: Georgia | collected...
AATACGAACTACCCGCACCGGCAAGTTAGATTTAATGTATGAGCTTATGTGTTTTTGTAGCGCATTTACTGGCAATTTTTTGCCAACAATGTCACGTCCGGCTGTATACAGCATGGTATAAAGATTATCGCGATCTAGTTGACTCCAGTTAAAACTCTCACGCATTTTGCTCTCCAATTGGACCAAGTATTTAGTGAAAAAACAGGCAATAAAAAGCCCTGTTGCCAGGGCTTGAAAATCCTTTGCGGATTGTTATATTATTTGGCTACTGCAAAAAACTTAGAATAATCAACGTTTTTAGCGGCTTCTACTGTTTGCTTAGACAACTCTAAACCAGTGTTATACATGGTTTTGGTAAAGTCAGCATAGGTGTCAACTAAGGTTTCTAAGTTGGAACGAATATCTTTGTTGTCGATATAGGTCAATGGAGTCTTGCTTGCTTTTGCTGCTTGGTCTACGATACTGTTGAATTGAAACATGGTAAATCTCCTTGTATTAAGCGAGGGTTTGTGTTGGCCCGACCGTCGGCACCAACTTCTTTTCTCTACTGTATTTAGCAATTATACACGACCCTGCCGCAATTTCCTAGTGGTTTTTACTAGTGAGCGATCACTAATTTTATGTCCGTAATTTTGCCAAACCCAGGAATCTAAGAATAGTTATATACATCCAACCTATATCAAACTCAAACCAATTCTTGCTGAGCCGGGCACTCGCTGGTTCCAAGTGGTGGTTGTTATGCAGCTCTTCGCCACCAATAACAATACCCCAAGGACTAATGTTGCGACTATGATCTTTAGTATGTCCATTTCTATATCCTATCCAATGTCCTACGCCATTAATTACACCTGCAGCCCAGAATGGTATCCACAGCATTTGTATGCCCCACACTACAAGTCCCCACCATCCAAATATTAAGGTGTTGAGCACAAGGAGAATGCCAATGCCAAGTCTGGAGTGAGCACTGTATAAGTGAAGCTCCAGCCAATCAGCAGGAGTGCCACGACCGTATGCGTCAACCATGACACGATCTTTGCTTGCTTCATGATATAACCCGGCTCCTTTAAAGAACACACGTCGAATACCGTATACATGCGGGCTGTGTGGATCGCCCTCTACGTCACTGAATCTGTGATGCTTGCGGTGTATGGCTACCCACTGTTTAGTTACCATACCAGTAGTTAACCATAGCCAAAAGCGCATAAAATGTGCTAAAACCGGATTGAATTCTACTGCTCGATGTGCTTGACTGCGATGCAAATAAAGGGTAACACAGGCTATGGTGATGTGTGTCATCACCAGGGTTGCAATAATTGTCGACATTAATTACTTATCAAAGATCTACTGTGCAATAACCAAATATATAATCATTGCTACAATAGCACATGCCGCAATCTTTTCTCCGTATTTTTCTGCAAAATCGTCAGGCATGATCATTTGTATAAGGCTTTGGCTTCTGTAATACGTCCTTGACGGGTCAAATATGCTGCGGCTCTGGCTTCACCCCAAGCTTCTACGATTTTCCAAATAACTTTCATCATAGTCCGCGCCCCCAGTGTTGCGCTTCAGTCTCATATTGACGTTGCCAATAGTCCACGTCTGCGGCATTGGCTGGGTTTTTACTGCTGATGTATTGCTCTAAACGACTCTGATAGTTCTGTTTTGGGAACATTTCTGCTAAACGTTCTAATATTCGTTCTAATAACATTGTGTGTTTTCTCCATAGTTTTGTAGAGGCTCTTGGCTTCTACAAATTTATTTATGCTGTGGCGCAATAATAGTCAGTGTTTCTACTGAGAGATTATCATTATAAATAGTATTATGGGATCATTTAATAATAGCAGAGCATACGCCAGGTTCAAAAGACTTTTTGTTGGCCCTTTATATCCACGATCTGTAAGGAGACAAAGAGAAAAAAATGTTGAAAAAAAGTATGGTAATAAGCCATTGGATTTAGAAACTAAAAAACCAAGACTTGATCGTGGCGATATTCGTTTAATTTGTGATCGAAAAGCACTTCATAAAAAAATTACTCCTTATTGGGCAGATTTAGATCAAATTAGACAAATATATTTAGAAGCCAATCATTTAACAAAAGTTACCGGAATTCCCTATGTGGTGGACCATATTATTCCTAGAAAACATCCACTGGTGTGTGGACTACATAATCAATTTAACCTACAGATTTTAACTCGCAAAGAAAATTCATTGAAATCTAATAGATTTGTAATTGAATAATATGCCCATAAATAATCAACAAGGAGAGTTATTATGCTATCGTTTTTAAAGAAAATTTTTGGTCCAAAACCAACTGAAGCAAGTCCGGCACCTTATAAGGTCGAACCACCAGTGGTCGAAGTTGCGCCTACGGTTAAAAAAGTTGCTAAAACACCCGCAGTTAAAAAGACCACAACTCGTAAACCACGAGCTCCTAAAGTTTAATTCAACCAGTATCGTACAAGCCCGATACTGTCAATAACGACTAAGAACACAGAGTTGGCCATTAGGCCAAAGCTGCGTCTGGTCCAACAAGCCCAAGCACTGGCACAACATCCTGAAATAAAAATCGTGTAAAGTGGTACTACTGGAATATCGGGCACAGTGGCCGCGAATATCACCGCTGATATTACACTACAAGCCCAAGCAAACACTTCTGCACAAAAACGCACTCGATTGCTGGACCAATCACGCCGGATATATTCCCAAGCATTGGCTGCACCTACAAATATAAAATCCATTACATCCATCTCCACAGAAACATTTCATAATCACGTTTGTTGTAAAAATATATTGTTTTATTTTTTACAAACCAACGTTTTGCACCGAGTGGGCCGTAAGTTTCAACCACCCAGGCTAATACCCGAGTAGGAACTCGGTGCAACTCAACACCGTGGTATTCTACCGATGTGTCCATGTTAAACTAAACAAAACAGCGTCCTTAGGATCTTCAAATTGAAATGCAAACCCTTCAGTTGACTTCCACCCATGCACATGATATCTGCTGGGACTACCGTGTTGATCGCACCAACTGTATATTTCATTTATATGTGGACTATTATCTTCCAGTAACCAATCCCATCTGACCACACACTCAGACCAATTAGGCGGTGGCCAAAGTTTTAACTGTATCATCCGCTAGTCCCAGTTCCACAGCCCTGTTATAAACCTGAGCACTGGCCAAGTTCTTGCCCTTGCTTTCACACTGTATATCAAACTGATTCCAGAAAGTCAAGGCCCAATCAGTAACTGGTTGATTCCAATAAAAATCACTGTGTGCCCGCATCTTTTGTTTTTTATAGCCCGACTCTAATAGTTGAGCATGATCCGGTATCACATTTACTGGATGATCAACCAGCACATCTTCTCTACTTACTGAATAATGCAGGGCTGGCCTCACACCGCGCCACGAATCAATTATGCGAGCAAGTCTATGATCGGTGGCTTGAATGTATTCTCCTGTACGAATCCAGTGATGGTGTATGTCAAGCACAAGGGCACAATCTTCTGCGAGTTCAAGACTTGAATCGATGCCCCAGGCGTTTTCGTCGTTTTCGATTGTGATCGAGTTTCTTGCTTCAGGCGAGAGTCGTTTAAGTGCGTCTTTGATACCGGCTGGACCTCTTTTACCTGAGATGTGAACATTGATTTTAAAGTCTTGAAACGACCGACCATATCCCATCCATCTGACCATATCTGCATGATATTCAAACTCCTGTATGCTTCTATTTACTATTTCTTCGGATTCACTGGCCAACACACAGAACTGTCCAGGATGAAAGCTGAGCCTTACGTCAAGTCTGCGGGCAGTTTCACCGATGGGTGCAAATATCTTTGCACAGTGATCTTGTATTTCTCGGCGTTGCCACCACGCTTGCCAATCTTTTTCAGTGTAGCCTTGCAACATTTCACTACCTAAACGAACCATACGTCGTTCGGCAGGTAGTGTGGCTACACGCTCAATCAGTCGAACTGCTGCGGCAGTGTTGTGATTCATTATGTCCCACTGTCGCTGTTCGGCTTCGGCTGGGTGCTCACGCAACCAACGCATGGTAGTTGAACGCCCGTTAAGGTCCCGATCCACTGCATTGACTTTCATGCCGCCGCATTCAGACGGGTCATTTAGCCATTTGCAACAGAAACCAATACGCTTTAGTGTAGTCATACTGCTATTATATAACAGTATTATATATTTGTCAATCAGGCGCTAGGGCCAAAACGGTCGCCATTGTGTCGAGGACTAAATTTTCCAAAACCTGCAATGACGGAGCCAATGGCTCCAGATGATCCACCGCTACCCATTGTGTTTGGCCATAATCCTTGATCGCCTGATGGAATAGATTACGATGGTGTTGTGCTTGATTTGATTCCAATCGATCAGACGTTGGTTTTAGTTTGGTTAGGTCCCATCCTAATAACAATACAATATCACTGGTGGTTGCAGCTAGATGTAGTGCCACAATTTCTTCTTGTCGAATCACGTCGTGAACAAAATCGCCAGCGTATAATCGAACTCCGGCGGGTCTTCCTAAGGATGCATTTACCGAATCAGGAATATAAAAATTGCAACGTTCATGAAACTTGCGTCGGACCAACTCTTCTGCTTTGCTTTGATTATGGCATACGACATTGTCTGTTTGATAGGCTCGCCAGGTTCGCCACGATCCCCAAATTGGTCCTAACTTTTTAAGTGCATCAATATTTTGAGTAGGATCCAACTCTGCACTGTCAGCTATTACCCAACTGATGTTCATTCGGCGCTTTTAAGAGTTTTCCAACGATGGCCGCCTATACAGACCCAAGCAAACACAGGAGTATCGTTGGGATCTGAATTGAACACTATATCGCCTTTGGTGCCCGACCATCCCGGAACCTGGGCAGCGTGACTAACACGATGCAGTCCAACTTGCAGTTGTCGTATACGTGTTAACCCGTCTGCGGTTATCTCAATTTGCGGTTGTCGATTGACACCAATAGCAACACCTTGAGCTCTGTTTGTTCCAATGTAGGCTTCATTGGCTTTGTTTTTTCCAATTACTATACTGACCTCCTCGTCCCAAACACTCAGCGCCATTTCTGGACTTATGGTGTTTACGCCTATGCGTTTGTTTAATACTGCCAGAGTCTGATTATTAAATATAGACTCTCCGTCAACAGTCAAAGTCTTTAATATACCCACAGATCGTATATTGGTATCAGTAATGCTTTTTGCCAAGGTATTACCACTGACCAATGTTTCTCCGTTGATTTTTACAGAATTAAAATCAACACCATTGGATTGTATTTGTTCTGCCACTTGAGCTGTTAATACTGTTTTCCATTCATCAGAAAGTCGATCGATTGTTTTTTCACTAATACCTGTGGCCAATAACTCCCAGCTTGGATTGTCAATGTTGACAGATCCTTTGACTACAAGATCTTGTATCACTGCCGCATTAGACACAGTTAAATCACGTGTGGTCAATTGATTTCCAACTACAACAGAATCATCATTTATGGTCAACTGACAGGTACTGGCTTGATCACTGATTCCTGTGCTGGCAAAATTGTTTAAAATATCTTGCTGGAACTGAGTCATGTGTTCATCAACTCGTTCTTTGATAATTGGGTTGAGATCGATTTGACCAAACTGTCGAATTACACGATCTACCACTGCTTGATTAATTTGCTGTTCAATTTTGGCTAGCCATACAGGATCCTTGCCCAGTACCTCAATAGAACTGTCAACCAATTGTTCTACAGCCGTATCAATAGTTCTACGGATAGTTACAGTATCTACATATTGGTCAATGCCAGGAACCGCACCGCGTTTAAATAATTCACTGACACTTGATTTAACTGTATCGGTTATTTCGGGCAGGTATTCTGCATTGGCGAATTTCGCCATAACACGGGCTTGCACATACTCAATTATTCGTTGTTCAAAAGAAGCCAACCATTCGTCTGATCCCAAGGTAACTGAAATTTGTTCATTTACTTGTTCTGTGATCTGTTGTTTTACTAGTTGCTCAATGGCCGCTGTATCAAGCATGATGTCTCCGTGTATCTAAAGTAACGCAATGGAATCCACCACCCAATGTTCTGCTGTGACTTAAGGTTAAAGGAATACTGTCAATGCCGTGTTGCTTTAGTATAGTAATTAGCTGAGTCTGAGCTGCATCTATAATAACCGTTTCTGGATTCAGGGCCAGCATATTCATAGCAATCCATTTTGATGCGTATGGATACTGATAAAAATCCTGTGCTACAATTTGATCTTCAGTTACCCAAATCTTTTCCCAATCTTGCAGTGCGCGAGGACAGTTGTCTTCATTTACACGGCTAGCATTCAACATGACCAATCCTTCACGTAAAGGCGTGATTGTGCTGTCAATATGCACTCCGGCATAAAAGTTTACCAACTCGATAGTGATATTAGGAAACTGTTCGCACAACCATTCATATGCAGCTCGGTTGCCCGATGCTGACTCTAAGAATAACCAGGTGTTGCCTAATCTGCAAATGTTGGCTGCATCTAGTGTCATGCCCGAGTCTCTTGGCATAGTCAATACTTGTCGGGCTTCGCTTAGTAGGCGTGGATAGTTGTTGATTTCTTGATTACGACACGGATACATCATGTTACAATCAACCACTGTGTTGCCAGCTACCAGCAAGCGATCTCTTGGACAATAGTTATACATACCGTCAACTGCAACAAAATCCATAGGCTTGGGCCTATACACTGTGGCACCGTTGCGAGACAGTGTCTCTGACAGCATATCAAGTTCTCTATTGGCTTGATCTATAATCAACTGTGGCACTGGACCGCTGGGCGCAGGAGTTTCAGTCCATAAACTCGTGCGAGCTTCTTCAGCAAACACTGGATCAGTCATGGGCCAGTTGGCCCCTGTGGCAGTGCCTACTACAATAGCCTCTAACGGATCCCATTCATTGCGACTATCAATCATCAATATGTCCTGTAATCTGTAATGTATACCTTGGGGTTAATCCTAAATTAGCTGCCATATGCGGAGTATCGTATTTCCATTCAACCACACTTCCAGCCTTCCAGTTTACATAGGCTTGATCTTGATATTCAGCATAATGCCCGGGTTGCCAATCTTCTAAAAATACTATAGCACGTCGTATAGTATGCTCGCGACCTACAAGGTTGAACAGCTCAATGTATTTTAAATACAAGTCACTGTGTGTTGGTAATACAGTGCCGGTGTTCATTCTATAATAACTGGTTCCAACATCATGCCAGCCTTGTCCTTCAAACATCTCTACAAATCGTTGGTTCCAACTGGGTTGTGGGCTACGCATATCACACATGTCTCCAGTGAACTTGGGCATATATCCTTGTTGACGCCATTTGGCAACAAGATCGTGATCATTGAATGCTTCTTGAATATAGGTTAATGCAGTGTATTCGTCATCCCAAAATGGATATAATTGATACTTGTGTAAAGCCTGTGTCATAATTTTAATTGTAGTGTGTTACTTCCTGAGTAAATATGTGTCCAATGAGCATTCCGTTAGACAATCTATATCATTATATTCAAAGTGTTGCCGAAAAAATCTATAGTGACCGTGTAATAATTTATCGCTTTTATCCTCACGGCTCAAAAAATATCAATGATTTAACCAATCTAATAGATCTCAAATATGAAGATGATTCAAAAGAATGGTTTCACAAAGCAATCTCTCCTATGTTATGGTGCAATGATCAAGAACCACTGGATTACGAATTTTACAGCAGGCATCTTCGAGTTAGACCAGAAAACCCATTGACCTCAATTTTAAAATCCAATGATCTTTATGTGCCACATACAAATTTAAATTATCGACGACTTAGTGTATTTGAAAAGCATATACTATTGCACAGTGAAAAACAGTCAACAAATTTAAAAAAATATCAAGACGATAATGAATTGATCACAGTGTATTATTGGAGCCATGCAGTAATAGCCCGAGATTGGTTTAGATATGCCGAACATGTTTCCCAGACAAAGAGGACTAGCAAAACATTTTTAATTTACAATCGTGCCTGGAGCAACACTAGAGAATATCGTTTACGATTTGCTGAACTATTAATACATCTAAATTTACAAGAGCACTGTCAAACTAGTATCAATCCCATTGAACCCGAACTGGGCATACATTACGACTCACATCAGTTTAAAAATTCTGCGTGGAGGCCCAGGACTGTATTGGAAAATCACTTTCCAATCAGCTCGGCACACAGTAATTACAGTGCCAATTTTGATATCAAAGACTATAACGCTACTGACATTGAAGTGGTTTTAGAAACTCTATTTGATGACAACCGATTGCACCTGACTGAAAAAAGTTTGCGGCCCATTGCAGTTGGGCAACCGTTTATATTAGCCGGCACAACAGGCAGCTTAGAATACTTACGCAGTTACGGTTTTAAAACCTTTAACAGTGTCTGGGATGAAAGTTATGATCTAGTAGAAGATCCTGCTGAACGTTTGATACAGATCGCTGAGCTTATGAAATATATTTCAACTTGGTTGCCACATCAGCGTGAACGCAACATGGCCAAAGCACAAGCCGTTGCTGACTATAATCGACAACATTTCTTTAGTCAAAAGTTTTTCAATCAAATAACCGACGAATTAAAAACAAATTTAACATCGGCATTTGAACAACTCGATCATCCAGAGAATTATAAAATCAACTACTGGAAACAGTTAGCATCTACTCCTGCAATGGTTGAATTTGTTTTGGCCAATCAAGAAACACACCTGCCAACCAAATCAGACTTGGATTTTATTTTAGATTTATTAAAAAATAAATCATTATAACTTGTTATCGTCCTACATAGATTTGTTTTTGTGCTTCTCGTTGTCGTTGTGACTCATTTTTCGGAATCCAACCTGTACCGTATTGTGGATACTTTTTAATTCTATCTTCTACAACATATGACAATGTCAACCCAACGCCACAGCAAACTATTAACGCACCGATACCAATTATTATATTGATTTGTAGCTGATGTAATTTTTGTTTTCTTTTTCTTTCTTCAATTTCATATCTTTTCATCTGTTGGATAATAAGATTTTTCTGCTGCTGGCCCATGACCGACATCATTTCTTCTACTTCGGTGTGCAACGCACCCAGTTCTGGTGGGCTTTGGTAAACCATAATTTCACGCAACTCGACCTCCATTTGTTGCAATTGCTTACGCATCAACACTCGTTGCAAGGCACGTTTACCCAGGCTGGCATCACCTGTGTATATTTCAGTTTTACTGCGTCTTTCTTCTTCTTCAAAGATGGCCATACATTTGTGATAATTGTCATAGTAGGTGCCAAGGTGTTCACCGATCTCAGTGTAAATTCCAGTGGTCTCACCATCGCGTTTGTTTAATTCAATGACGCGATTTTTTTCTTGTATGTAGGCATTTTTCTGTGCTACAGTTGCGGGTTTTTCTGGAGGGTGTAGTTTAGCAAACTGTTCGTCAAGGTCTTTGAGAACGTCCTTGACCTCACCGGCTGCACCTTTGATGTCTTTGTAGAGTTTACAGCCAGCCTTGACCGCCGACACCGCACCATTGGCTAAAGCAAAGAGGGTTAAGGGATCCATTACTTGACCTCTTTCTTCAAGCGGTACTCAACACAAATCAGTGTTCTGCGGTTGACGTCACCGATCCAGGCGGTCCTGACACATTCAGCGACACCGTGATTGAGTTGGACTTCTCGTTCTTTGGCAGGTAGTTCTCGAGCTACACTGGGCCGATCGCCACCGTACATGGGCGAACTTGACACAATCGCAGAACCACATAGTATCGACAATAATACTAAGATTACGGTTCTGTAAATAGCCCTATATTTTTTCATTATACTCCATGCTCTTGTTGGTCAGAGCTTGAAGTATTTACAGGATTCTTAGGTTACATTAAGCTGGGTTTAAAGTATAGTAGGCATCCAGAGCCAAATTGCTTGACTCATTAAGATCATTGCGCCTCCACCTACATACAGGCTGGCAGTATACAATCTCGTATTAACTGCTAATATACTGGCTGATAATAGCACAATGGCAATTTGAAATAGTGATCCAGCAAATGTATACCAAGGGCTACGTTGTTTGGCCACTGCACGATCTGCTTCTAGAGACCGGGCTTTGGCCATTAATTCTTTCTTGCCTTCACCTGAGGCAGGGTCCGATTCATATCTGGCAATTTTTTTACTGAGCACAGCTACCTTGGCTAGATCTTTACGTGCCACAGCATCGTCTAAAGCCATTTCCGCCAAGGTAACTTTGATTGATTTTGCTTGATAAAAGGCCCAGGTGTTGTTGGCATCAATGGTATTGTTTAATACTTTTCCGCTATTGCCATTACCTAGGTATGTGTTAATAGCTAACAATGCAGCCAAAACAACAATAACCCAACCAGCTTTGTCTTTGATTTGTGCTTCACGTTCAGACCGTGACAGTGGTTTTGGATCTTGAATAGTTGACATACCCTACTCCTTATTATTATATAGGTATTTATCGAATTAAATACGTTATGAAATTTGCATTTGATTTGATCTCAGATTTACACGTTGAAACATGGTCCGACTTTGACTGGACTGGTCAAGCCACAGCCCCATATTGTATAGTAGCCGGAGATGTCGCTCAAGACAGAAACGTATTAATTGATACGCTAACGCATCTCGGAAAATGCTATCCTGGTGGAGTATTTTATATCGACGGCAACGAAGAACACAAAAATTACTACGAAGATCTAAGTGAAAGCTATCGTGATTTATACCAACGAGTTAGTCAAATTAAAAATGTAGTGTATCTTCAAGACAATGTGGTCATTGTCAATGGTATAGCAATCTTAGGAACCAATGGGTGGTGGACCTATGACTTCGATCCTGTAATGGATGTGGATCAAAGCATAATGCATGTGCAAGAACATTTTCGTATTAGCAATTCAGCTGCTACTAGTATAATTGGTATAGCATACCATGACGCAGCCTACTTGATCAAAAGTGTAGAAAAACTACAAAAACACAGTGAAGTAAAAGCAATAGTTTTAGCCAGCCACACTGTTCCAGCACCATGGATAGTTGAGCATGATATAGATCTAGTAGATACTTGGAGATTTAATGGCATGGGCAATACCCACATTGCCAGAGCCATCAACAGTGACACTGAAAATAAAATTAAAACATGGTGTTTTGGACACTATCATCAACCTGTAGATCAACAGCTAGGTGGAATACAATATCTGAGCAATCCTAGAGGACGAGGGAACACCCAATGGAGTCGATCTGTTTTTTATCCCCGACGCATAGAGATTGACGTTTAAACTGTCTCGGGCTCTAGTTTAATCTGCAACGGATAATTGTTGTTGCGAGCTTGGACTGTTACTTCTATGCCTTTTTGTTCGGCTATTTCATATGGCAATACTGCAACCACAGCCGAGCCGGCTTCGTGGATATCTATAGTGATCTTCTCAGCAGTTTCTGTATTGTAATTAAATGAGTCAATTAGGGTTTCAATTACAAATTCCATTGGCGTAGCATTGTCATTAAGATAGATAAGTTTAAACATAGGTGGTTCTGTGAGTCCTACATTAACTTGTGTTTTTGTTATTGTTCCAATATGTGACATCTCAGATCCTTTAAATGTAGCAATGTGGAGGACACTGTGTCCTCCACTGTATTTACTATATTATATTACTTTTTGTAAGTAATAGCAATAGTTTTAGGCTTCATTGCTTCAGGAATTTGACGTTCCAAGCTGACAGTAAGAATACCATCCTTGCTAGAAGCGTCAATTACTTCAACATAATCAGCCAATGTAAATGTGCGAATGAAACGACGGGCACTAATGCCTTGGTATTCATACACATGACCTTCGGGTAGATCAGTGGTTTCTTTTTCACCAGTGATAACCAATTGACCATCGTTTACATTAACTGTAACTTCACCTTGTGTAAAGCCAGCAACAGCTACTTGAATTTCGTAGGTGTTCTCGCCTGTCTTTACAATATTGTAAGGTGGGTAGTTTGTTGTTGAGGAAGCCGCAGTATCAATTTGATGCATCATACGATCAAATAATCGATCGATACCAATTGAGTTGCGATAGAATGGATTGAGATCCAGAGTTGTGAGTTTTGTCATTGTTTTCTCCTTTGTTAAGCAAGTGACATATATGTAGACCCGACCATCGGCATCTACATAGTATATTTATAACACATTTACCACTTCCTGTCAATAAGTCGATACTCAAATTCACTATTCCAAGTGGTAGCAAATACCGTATAAAATCGGTCATCGTCAAAGGCCAATCTATGCGTATATTTTATTGTTTTTTGTGTGTAAGGAATACCATAACGATTTGCCCATTCTGCAATGTCAAGTTTGATAAGATTTAAATCGTAATGATAATTGTGAGTTTGACGCAAATCAAATTCAATAAACACATCAGTAGAGTTTTTTTGGTAGTGCTTGTTCGCGCAATTTTTTACGCAAACGGGATTGAGCCGCACCTTTTTTGCGTTTGCGTTCGGTTGTGGGTTTTTCGTAGAATTCTCTAGCACGAAGATCGTCCAGTAATCCTGATTCTTGTATGCGCTTTTTGAATTTTCGTAAGGCTTTTTCTACATTGCCATCGACTACACGAACTGAATTTTTGTATTCTTTCACGAATTTTCCTGTATTAATGTCATTGGAGTATTTACCTGGGTTTTGTTGATAGAGACCTGTAGGATAGACTGATTACGATATCTAGGCAAATCAAACATATGAGGCAACAATACTCGCTCTAATTCACTGTGTAGTCCTCTAGCGCCTGTTTTAGTTTTTAGTGTGCGCTCAGCAATAATATCTAAACTTTCTGGATCAAATTCTAATTCTACGTTGTCTTGATTAAACAACCATTTATATTGTTCTACAAAATTGCCTTTTACTTCAGTTAGTATGTTGACCAACTGTTGTTTGGTCAAGTCGTGCAAGTTGACATAACTGTTGAATCGGCCTACAAACTCCGGAATCATCCCATACTTGACCAAGTCATCTGGTGCAGCAGGTTCAGTAGTTGAAAGATTTTTAGAATTAATAGTAGCACCAAATCCCATAGCAGTTCCTTGCACACGGGTTTGTATAACACGATCTAATCCTACAAATGCGCCACTGGCAACAAATAAAATATTCGTGGTGTCAATTTCTACCATTTCTGAGTTGCTGGTTTTTTTAGTGCCATGTGCGGATATTCTACATTTTGTGCCTTCGACCAATTTGAGCAAGGCCTGTTGGACGCCTTCTCCAGACACATCACGGCTCACAGTTGAACTTTCACTTTTGCGAGCGATTTTGTCAATTTCATCCAAGAACACAATACCCTGTTGGCATCGTTCAACATTGCCATCTGCAGCAGTGTATAATCGAGCAATCATACTTTCTACATCATCTCCTACATAACCAGCTTCAGTCAAGCAGGTAGCGTCGGCAATGACAAATGGCACATTAAGATACTGAGCAACAGTACGAGCCATAAGTGTCTTACCTGTGCCAGTCGGGCCAATCATGAGTATGTTAGATTTGGCAATAGTAGAATCGTTACGACTGATACGTTTGTAGTGATTAGCAATAGCTACACTAAGAATAATTTTGGCTTGGTCTTGCCCAACCACATGTTGATCAAGATAATCTCTTACATCCCTAGGGTCAATAACAGTATGTGAATCAGATTGTGCGGTGGGTTTAGTGTCTTTAAGTAGACTGTCACAAAGATCTACGCATTCATTGCATATGGCCACAGTGTGACTGACAATTAATTTACCAACACGATCCTTGTGCTTGTCACAAAAACTACAATGCTCTATGGCCAGGCTCATGTTATACTTTCTTTATTAATCTTTTTTCGATACTTTCTCGTTCGGCATCACTCAATAACTCTGGATCATACTCGCCGGTACCAATTTTTTCAATAAGATGATCAATATATGCTTCATCATAAATGTATTGGTCACTTAATTTTTTATCTACTTCAATCCAACCAGTGCCGTTGAATTTATACAAGGCGCTGGGCAATTGGTCCACTCTAAGGAACATGTCACCCTTGCCGCAGTTGTCAGGAAAGCTGGTTCCAAACCCACGCATTTCACCAGCGGCAGACTTGGGTGCATTGTCGGCAGATAATCCCAAATCAAATCGATCCATTGGACCGGCATTAGTCCAGGTACCGTCGGGCTGAGGTATCCATAGATTGCCATCACTTTCTGGTTGTTTTGTTTCTTGCGCAGCTGGAGGATTATTTACAAACCGGTTAATTAATTGGTTACGTTCACCATCACTAATTGGTAAAGTATTGATATGCTCTATATCATGCCACGGTAGGCGATCTATTTCTCCGTCTTGATGTTGGGCATGAAACATTCTTTCATCAATTTCCGGATGTTGTGCCAGATACGATTGTTTTGCTAAAAGATGATGTTGATCTTCAGGATGTATTTCTGGAACTTTAATGTGGGACAACGAGTCATGTAGAGATTCTGCAATTACTTCTTCCTTGGCTGTTTGTTTGGCCTGAAAAAACTCTTCTACTTCTTCATCGGTATCAGGGTAAGTGGTTTGCGGCACAGCAATAACAGTCCACATCCAACCTGGCGGATGTGGATCTTTTGCCTGAGGAAATAATTCATATTCGATAATCACTTCCCCAGTTGGTAAATCTTTGTCTGCTGACTCTTGTATTTGTTTTAGTTGTTCTTTGGTCAATGGACCATCATCGGCTTCATACTTGGGCTCTTCTTTGATACCAAGATCCTGCATGGTTTCTGCTAACTCTTGCTCAATTCTGGCGTGTGCTTCTGAGTCTGATTCTTCTTTGTCATTTCGGGCCCATCGAATACTTTGTTGTGCGGCAAGAATTAGCACAAGTGCCAATGGATCAAACACAGCAACAATAATTACAATCATCCATACCACTGCTTTTTCTAATATGTTGGCATCAGGATTGTCATCGTAAATTAATTTGGCAACGTATTTGATTGGTCCTACTTCAGCTTCCACTTTGCGGACTTCTGCCGCAATAGGAGCACGTTCTTCGTTAAGGGCGGTAATAGTTTTCTGTTCGGCTTGGATCTCGGATTGAAGTCTTGTGCGTTCTTTTTGTTGACTGCGTCTAATGCCAACAGCTTTGTCGGCACCTTTTTCATCACTGCTTCGACCCATAACTTGGTCCACAGCCTCATCCATTTGTTTAAGCGCCTTCCGGTTCGCATCTATATTGTCCCTTGCTATTCGAATCTTTTCGTCATAAATGGCAATCTTGCCTTGCACATCTCCTGATACTATATTTTGATCGTTGTGGGCTTTACTTAAAAATCCAAAGATGCCCATGCTGGTGATCAACATCAACATCACCACTGCTGGCAATAGATATAGTTTAAATGTAAGGCTGGCTCTTTCCCAATTGTTCTTTAACCATACCGCGGCAACCACTTTGCCCAATTCCAGGCTACCGCCCATGATCAAGATTGGAATTATAGCACCAGAGAAGATTGCGGCCAGACCGGTTACGCTATAGTAAGCACCAACAATCTCAATCAGCAAGGCTACAAATAAGGTAAAGTATCCAAACAGCATAGTTTAATATTTAGCTATTATCCTGTGCTGATTTCTTTGATTCGTTTAATCGGTATTTGTTTAGTGCGGCTTGGTAGGCTTCCTCAGTTAGGCCGTGCCAACCACAACACTTGCCTGTTGGACTACGGCCACAACCACACCGGCCAAATTCTTCAGGATTTTCTTTAACCCTTACTTGCATTATTTTCTATCACCGAACAATTGCAACAAGTTTATGAACAAGTTGATAAAGTCCATATACAATGTCAACGCACCACGAACTTCGGCCGCATCAGTGGTTTCTACACTGAGTTCTTCACGGATCTGTTGTGTGTCATAGGCAGTCAGTCCAAGAAAGATTATGATTGCTAAAGCGGAGATCACCATCTGCATCACGGTGCTGCCAATAAAGATGTTCACAATACTGGCAATACAGATGGCGATCAAACCTACAAACATGAACTTGCCAACACTATCTAAACTGCGCTTGGTAAAATAGCCATAGCCACTCATGACCGCAAACAAGATGGCCGCGCCCATGAATGCACTAACAATCGATCCCATGGCAAACACAGCAAAGATCATTGAGAAACTCAGGCCCATCAAGGCAGCAAAGCCATGTAAACAAAGTTGAGCGATTGGTTTACTTGGATCATTGCCCAGTACCATAGCGATACCAAAGATTGCCGCAAGCGGAGCAAAAATCACAATCCATTTCATCACGCCGGTAAAAAAGAATTGTAACAACTCAGGTGTGGTTCCTACCAAGTAACTCACCAGCATTGACACAATCACTGCTAGACTCATGTGCCCATACACACGACCCATAGCCGAGTTGATTTGTTCGGCTGAACGGTATTGTTCATCATTAAATATAACTGTATCATTCATAGTTTTCTCCTTGATTAAAAATTATTCTGGAACCGGGATTCGCTCCAGTGCCACAGCAGGATCCCATTCCTTGCAATACTTAGCACGATTGGCGCGACCTTCTTTACTGTCCGGGTCATAGTCAATCCAAGTAAACTCTGTGCCATCGCAGTTGGGACAATGGTCATTGTAGTCATCATCGGTACGACGTTCTTCACCTCGTCCAACCCAGCCACACGTTTTATTATCACAACTAACGTCTACTGGTTCTGGCGGCTGATTAACCCACGAGCTTGTGTCCCAATTATATCCTGACCAAGAAACAATCTCGCCAGTAATCGGATTAAACTTGCCATATTCCCACTCACCAAATTGTGTGCCATCCCAGTATGCTGAGCCGTATGTTGTACCAAAGTGTCGCCACGTGCAACTGTAATAGCCAGGCAGTGTGGGTTTAACTTTCTTGAACTTAAAAGTCTCAGATCGTTCCCAGGTACTTGGGCTTGTACCATATGGAGGATGACCCCAATCTTTTTCTTCGGGTGCATAGGTTTCCCATGAGTTGCTGTCTTTTACAAGATACATTCCAAAGTCACTACTCTTACCATCGGTACTGCCGCCATAGTTGTCAATGTCTTCGCCATCATATACAACACCGTTGACTAGTTCTTCACCGTCGATGTCATCGTAGTGCAGTTCTAATTTTTCAATATCAAATGGTTGTGTAAGTTCAATCTCACCTTCAAAGAATGTGCCTTTTTCATTGCTGGTACCAATAAACACCACAGTACCTGCAGGTTTACTACCAACCCATGCTTCATCATTGCATGACCAGTCTGGTTCACCATCACAGCCACCTCCGCCAATATCCTCTAATCTCTTTTCAAATACTACCGTACCGTTCTCATCTTCGATTTGTAGTGTACCGGCATTACGACTAACACCGTTAGTATGTGCCATATCATCGCACTCGTACCACGAACCCGGGGGAAATGGTAGCTGGTCAACATCTAGTCCCATTTCATCTTGCACGGTTTCTTCATCACTCCACGCAATCTCAGAAAGGTCAACTTGGTTCTCCATACAGTAGTCCCAGACCGCACGGTCTACTGTGCCCATGACCTTTTCGCCACCATATCCCCACATACTGATTTTGTAGGTGCGTGGAGTGAATTTCAATGTGTTGATTAACTGTTCTTTTTCTGCTTTGGTTGCCATGTTATTCCCTGTCTAAAAATTCAAATACCTTGCTAAGAAGCCATACCAACAGTATAGCCAGCAATATAGTTCCTACGGCTTCAACAAACCAAGATTGTATTAGCCAATCCATTATATTTGCACAATCCGTGTTACATTGGCAACACGAAATGATCGCCATTCTGCCTTGTCTACACACCAAACACTCAATGTCTCGGGCTTGTAAAGTCGAGTTTCATGAAACTCTTTGAGCGGTTGTGGTGGCAGTAAAGTGCTGTCTAGAGTGCAAGGCATAGTTCGTAGTTCACCATTTAGTTTAGTAAATGTAACTTCGCAAACGCCATGTGCCAACAGGTCACGGATTTCACGGTTACGTGAATCTACGTCTTCTGTAGCAGTATCATATACAATTTCCATGTCAAGCGGCCTTTTCAAAAATGGTACTCCAAATTTTCAGCTTCTCACGTTTGGCCTCTGCGGCTTTTTCAATACCAGACCAACTTACAATATCCAACTCCTGCAAGATATCAATCATAGCATATAAATCGCCAATTTCATCTTCTAGGTGTTCTCGATTGGTTTTATCTTTGCCGGGTTTGGCATTGTCTATACCGAAGCGACGGATTTTACTAACAGCCTGAATTACTTCAGCACATTCTTCTTGCAGAATGTCCATTACTTCACTAGTTGTTTTATTCACAATTTTTCTCCTGCTTCAAACCCACGGAAACGAACAAACCGAGGGAACCTTAAACTGTATGATCCGTCTTGGTTTTGCGTAACTGCATCAGCTTCAACTTCAATAACATTACCAAGTAACTGATCTCTTGCCAACCAATACTCATCACGATTAGCATCAGACAGACCGCTACCAACATTAACATGAATATTTCGTTCATTATCAACTCCTTCACAAATTATAGCACCCAAGCGGCCTGCATTGCGACCTGTGCCTTCTTCAAAACCCACAATATTGAGATCTACTGTTATAGTAGGTTTCCATTTCATCCAAAAGTCTGAACGTTTGCACTCGTAAGGTGCATCTAAACTTTTGATCATAATGCCTTCAAATCCTTCAGCCACACAATCTTCGGCATAGCGATTCATGATGTCATGCCCTTCGGCCGTGTCTAGATCAACATCAAGACCGTTCATGATCCGCAAACAATTGGTTTCCATCAATTGACTACGAGCACTTTCTAACCACTCAATGCGTTTGTATTGTTGCATATTGCAGTGACCTTCTTTCAAAGCATCTAACGGAATAATGTCAAAGATATGATACACCATACCAGAAGTTTCAACATCAGTTTTGCGTTGAGCTTGTTTCATGAGCTTTTGAAAACTTTCACCTACAATCTCACCATCCAACACAAAGTGGCCACCTGTGCCACGTCCATACTGGAATGCTCTGCGTTGATCCAATATTGCTTCTGCAATCTGCGGAAAGTTAACAAACTCTTTGCCATTGCGGCTGTATAAAGTGCAGGCATTACCAGATACTACCGCTAACACACGCACACCATCCAGTTTGCACTCAAGGCGTTTGATACCTTTGAGCTTCTTAGGTTGGTCAGTAGAATCTTGTGCCAGTTGGCAACTGAACACTGGAATTTTCCACTCTGAGTTGCCTAGAACTTTGTTTAGAGTTTTTTCACTGATACCACAACGTAGGTCTTTAATAATGACTCTACGGCACAGACCATTCCACTCCGCTGAGTCAAACTGTTCACTCATCCACTCAATGGATTCTTTAGCGTTGTGTCCAGTAAGGCTACGGGTGCGTAGAGCTTCCAACATGGCCCAAAACTTTGGCCAAGGATTTGGACGGTCTGTGAGATCTTTGGTCTCAGGAACTTTCTTTACGCCAAATACAAAATAGGGGTTGTAGGCTTGGTAGCAGTTGAACAAGAAGCATTGAGCATTGGCTGATCCTAACTTGGATGCCATTAGTGCTTTTTCAATTACTGATTCTTTGTGTAAACGGCTGTCGCTTGATTCTAGGTCTCTGATCCAGTCTGCGGCCACTTTGATCTCATTAAATTGTTCACTGGTAAAATCTATGTCCATATATTTACTCTACCTTGCTAGATGTTAGTTTACATACTAAAAGGAACTGTTCGTATGCTTGACGCACACTTGCGTTTTGCATCAATTTGTCAGCTTCTACTTGCATAGCCGTTACACCTGCTTCAGCAATATCACGACTACTTGCCCTGTGTAGACATCTAGCATCGTCACCAAACACTGTGACTAAATGTTCCCAAGCCGCTAGTTGTTTTGGTGTAAGAGGTTTAACTGCTGGCTGGATTTCGCTGGCTTTACGAAGTGCATCACAGATAGCATCTTCTGCGTACCGCCCGGCTGCAATCATTGGAGCCAGAGCAGGGTCAATGCGAAAACGACGACTACTACCTCCGGGATAGCACATAACCAAATGATTGCCCTTTGGAAAGCTATCCAAATACTCGCTATCGTATTCTGAGACTGGAACATATCTACGACCCTTTTTTTCATAATAAATCTTTTTCATACAAAGCCCTTAATCGAACACGAATTTGCAAAAACATACGGCCCGCATTTGCGATGAAACGTTTCGTAGTTTGTCAATTTTCCGGGATTGAGTGGCATGTCATAATGCGAGATCCATGTTTTCATTATACCAGTGATATCTTCAACTGTAAACCAATTGAGAGCAAGTCCTAAATATTGGTCGGCTTTACGATGCATGTTTCTTTTGGATTTCATAATATCCTGGGCCCAAACATGACACATTGTAGCCGGGTCGGCTCTCAACACATCCCACATCAGTTGTTGCTGTTCGGTCACTGATCAGTTGGCAATGGTAACTTGTCCAATCACAGCACCGGGTTTTTGCAGTGCCGCATCTCGACGAGCCTTGTATTCTTCATTGTCCACTGGCAACAAATTCAACGATGTGGGTCGAACAGGTGTGACTTCAACACCTTTTTGTTCACGTGACATATCGTCAAGTTCTTTGAATGCTTCTCGAGCACTGCGTTTGGTATTCTTGTTTGCATTACCTGCAAGAGACAGAGCCACCAACACATAAGTGCGAATACGATTGCCTTCGGCTACGTGTTTCATTTCCACAGTTTCTACACCAGAAATGTCTACGTCGGCACACATGCTACGGATGGCCAATTCACTTTGCTCAGTTCCGGTATCACCATTGTCGGCTTTGTAAATTTTAGTTTGGCTACGAACTGTTCCGCCTGCACTGTTACAAATCTTGCTATAAGCCATGGTCTTGGCTTTGATGTCTGCAAATCCAAAATCGCTACTAGTAGCAGTTCCGTTTTCAAACACATAGCCAGGAGCCTTAGGCAGTTTGCTCATCCACTCCGGTGCTTCTTTCACAGCCGCTGCCATGTGCGAAACTGGCGGTGCGCCACTGTTTTGCAGTTGTGCGGTGTTGTTGGTTGTGCCACACGCGGTTAGCACACTTGCCACTGCTGTTATAATTAATAATTTTTTCATTTATTCACCTTTCGGGTTTGGTTACGATAACAATACTATACTACAAATGTCACCATTTGTCAACCACCAGCCATTCGTTGTCATGTGAACGACAAATGATACCTTGACGATGTCGTAAGTCTCCAGATCGGACTTCCTGTTCGGCAAACCAACGACATGTGGCATTATGGTAAACAAATTGTTTTGGAAAATGTGGGTGCGGTAACACTTCGCTTTCTAACACCCGATCTCCTACTTCAACTCGGCGCACCTTGGGCAGTGTCTGATCGGTACATACCATATTTTGTTCTACGGCCAACGTCTTTCCACTGGCGCGGCTCATTATTTGAGTGCGTCCTTTATCCATTGCACCTCGACACAGTAGAGCCTCGCTTAGAGCTTTTGGACCGACGTTTTCGCCTTCGGCTGTGATCCATTCACCATTTACCTGTGCTCTAAAATTTACAATGCATTTGTTCTGTGTAGGAGAGATAGGCACCACCCATGGTTTCACATCGGCAATGCTGGTAATTTGCATGGCAGTTTGACTGGTCATGGCTGACCTAACAAAGCACTCGGCCTGTGCAGTGGCCGTTACAGCCATGGCCATTGTGATTATCGATTTGCGCCACATGCTGATCTTAGCCCCCATAGTGCATTTTTCAATTTGGTGTAGTAAGTTCGATCTTGTTCTGTGTAAGGACGAGTCAGATGATACTGATTATACTCAGCAATTCTATCTTCTAAGAATCGGCGTTGAGTTTCGCTGTATGCACAATCAGCTTTGAATGTGTCCATAGTGTAGTAGGGCAACATCACAGATACTGGTACCACAGGTGCCTGACTGGCACATCCACCTAACACAACGGCACTGACAAGAACAAGATATTTAATCATTTTTTCTGTTGAAAACGGTATTCGCGTTTGAGCCAATATTTGTATCGGGCAAAATATTCGTCCATGGTCATTCGCGGCTGTCCATATCCATCATGTTCGTCACAATTTTCCAACCATAAATTTTGCAACCATATACGGAAGGGACTTTGTCGTTTCATTTCTTTTCCATAATGTGTTTTATTAAAACTGTCGCTTCAGGAAAACCTTGGCGTTCCTTACTGGTAACCACAGTTTCAATCATGTCCATTTGCATCTGATGCAAGCCACCCAAGAAAGCATCAAGGTCCTGCTTCTTCATTGTATACCGCATAGTATACAAGTGACGTTTACCAGATTCCATTACAGTATTTCCTCGCGAGCAAAAATACGCACCACATCTTCATAAGTTACGTAGTCTTTGAAGTAGATGTAGGTTTCGTTGATGCTGCGACCCATTGACTGCCATTCCATAATGTCAATTTCAATGTCTTTAAAAGATCCCATTTGCTATTCCTATTGTGTAGTTTATGTTATTGTATTAGAGTTTTCGAATCTTGTCAATCAACTGAGTCGCTTCTGCGGTATCTTCAATCTTCATACCTGCACGATAGCTCTCTACCAATTCCAAACGCATCATTTCTACAATGCCTTCACACTCGATGCGTTCACGGTTAGGCAAGGTGGCAACGAATCGTTCTACGTCGTCCCACTCTTCAAGACTCCACATGATGTCTGCAAGAACTCGCTGGCGCTTGTTCAACCCGTCAAGTCGGATTTCAGCCATGTTATACTCCAACTAAATCTTTTGCAATGGCCCGGGCCACTTGCTGTTTGCGGGACAGGCGTTGGTTGTAGGCCATTAACTGTTCTTGGAATTCAGTTTTAATCATCATGTCCAAGTAGTCGGCACGTTCATTGTATTGTGTTACTAATTCTCGAGCCAGTTGATAAAGTGATTCATTGCTCAACAATGCAATCTCTACTGCCAAGCCTTCGATGCGTTTACTTGTCATTATGCAATTTCCTTCAAGGTAAGTTCTTTGGTAGGAAAAACAATACAACCATCATACTCCAACTGACTTTGCTCAAAGTCGGTAAGGTAATCGTCAGCTTCAACAGACCAACCAACCACATACTCGCGGTAGTAAGGACCATCTTCGTTGATTTGTTCCGACAGTGCAGTGACCAGTTCTGCAAGAGCTTCGGTATTGCGAGCATGGCTACCCAATGCATACGAGTAATCATTACCGCCCTTGAACTTCCAATACTGTGGGCAAGCACCTTCGCCGTCCCAATCGTGGGCGCCGTAGTTTTCTTGGATCTGGGTAGTAATCATTAGTTTCATACCGGGTTCCTTTTTAGTTTCTATACAAGTATTATAGCAAATGGACCATTTTGGGTCAACCGTTTTATACAGTAACCTGTTCCCAACTACCCACAGGTTCTACACCATGCTCTCTGGCCAAATACTCGCGACATGCCGCTTCAGTCCTTTTGGTAACTACAACCTTACCACCAAAGAACCCTATATACAGTTCACGGTGTTCGACAAACTTGACTGCACCATCTGGTCCAGTATGCTTCTGACGGGTAGCGGTCTTTTTAGGTGCCACCGTGGTTGCCTTTTTGACAGCCTTTGCAGGAGTCGTGGCTTCCGTTTTGGTGGCTGATTTTGTTACAACCTTTGCAGGAACTTTGACCGGTGAAGCGGCATAACCGTGCTTCTTGTCATACCGGGCAATGAATGCTGGGTCCTTGCCCCAGGTGTCCAGCAGTCGTTTAACTTCAGTGCCGGGCAATTGATTCCAGTGTATGATTGGGTCAGTCCAGTTAACCATTTTTGGGCTCCTTTTTAGTTTCTATACAAGTATTATAACCGAAATGGGTTTTTTGGTCAACCTAGCTGTTTACAGTAGCAAACGGGCTGAATTCATCCTGTTGTTTTTCTGCAACAAAATCAAAAGCATATTCGCCTGTGTTGCCAATGGGTGTTACATAAACTGATCCTAAGCCCAAAGTTTTACTCAGTCTATGGAATACTCGGCGGGCTTGATTTTCGTCGATTTTGCGAACAAATAAAGTGCCGTTGTAAAACTCAGTTTTTACTGGTTCGTTAGTAAGTATAACCTTAACCAACTGATCTACCATAGTTTCAAACATATACACTCCTAAATTTTTACTATACTCATATTGTAGCAAAATGGGCATTTTGAGTCAACCGGTTAGGTGTGGCGTTTTTACAACAAAAAACCCGGGATTTTATGCCCGGGTTTCATTGAACTTTTTAAGTGCTAATTGTCTTGCTAGCCATAATCTAAATTTTACATAGTCCGATAGTTCAACATCTTCATGTATTAATTTACCAAACTGATCAACTTTTTTATTACGGCCAAATGTAACTTCGTCATCGACAACAATATTATCATTGTCGTCTATGTCACGATTACTTAGCGGCTGCTTTAGTTGGAGCTGTGTCTTTCGTACTAGACTCACTTTTGGAAGGCTTTTTCTCGTCCTTCTTGGCTTCTACTTTGGCAGGTGCTGATGCGGCAGGTGCTGGTGTCTTGGCTGGTTCTGCGGCAAAAGCGGATACTGCAAACAATGTGGCGATTACGAGTGCAAATGATTTCATGATATTTCCTTTAAGGTTGGTTTTGAATCAGGACCAGTCTATAGCAGTTACAGTTGGCATCAAGAATACTTTCATAATGATAACCGTACGGTGCTGGTAGCTGGTATATACTAGGTTGTGGCTGTTGCTGTATTACTACGGGTTGCGGTCTGGTGATTGCATACCCCACTACGCCTCCTATCACAAGCGGGGCAACCCATCCGTAAGGATTGTAGTAACCACGATGGTGATGATGATAGTAAGGATTCGCCTGACTTGCCCCACTTACCATTATCAGACTCGCAAGAGTTATAGTTTGTAGCAGTTTCATACATAGTATCTCCTAGTATACATATACAACGCCTAGGAGCTGTAGTCAGTTGACAAGTTTTGGTAAAATTAAATAATTTTTTGGCTGGTGGCCTGTGCCACAGTGTATTGAGTGGTTCCAAAATCAGCTCGAGGTTCTGGGTATTGATCGCTTATGGTAATATCCGTTTGCATACCGGCTGCACTTAACCGAGCTTGGTTCCGAGATTCACGCATGGTGCTTACTATAGCTTGACCGCCTTGTGTATTGGTATTGGCTATGCTTTGTAATACATAAGCAGGCCCGCCTTCCACTGTTTCCAATCCAGTTGATGCTAAATTATAAACCAAACTCCAAGGTTGCAGTCCTGGAACCAAGTTGGCAAATGATACGCCGGCTAGGGTCAAATTGGTATCTTGTGTTTGTAATTGACTACATATGATATTAAAATTGGCAGTGGTATTGGCCACATCAGTTGGGTATGCGGCAACAATGTTTCCCACTGCAGAAATCATGGCCGGATTTAAACCACTGTTAAATGCATTGCCAATGGCTGCCGATTCAGTAGAGAATGGACCATACGTACCAGCGCCCGGTAGTCCTCCTGGAATGGTCACAGTATATTCATAAACTGGTGGCGGCCCTGGGTCAATTTCTGTTGATGAAGTATAATCGCCAGCAATACAGTTTTCCATCACAGTATAAACACCAGTGGTACCATTGGTTAACGAGTTAAAGTCCCCAGACGATGTCATATTGCCCAAGATTGCAGTAGTGTTGGATATTTCGCCTGTAATGTTGTATCCGGCAATGCTGCCAATTACATCAGTCAACAATAGCAGGCCTTGTGGTCCAGTTCCGGTGGCCAAGGTATTGGCATAATATGCAATAACATTGGCCGGCAATGGTTCAGTGAGATTACTGATGTCATCAAGCCCAACATTACTCTCCAAACCCTCTGTGGCCACAGACAATTGTGGAAGCTCAGTATCAAAAATATTTTTAACCTGTTGAAGTCCAGCCTGTAATGCTTTACTGGCCAAGGCCTGATCAGGCGGAATTATTTGGCGTAATTGACTGTAGGTGCTCATAGTTGAGTTGACATATTTTGCAACGGATTACCGGTCAATGGTGCTAATACACTGGCAGGCAATTCAGTTTCTAATCGACTGTTGACTGTGCCAGAACTGTTGATATAGATACCACGTAGTCCATTGGCAGTAGGTGCAGTTAAGGTATTGTAGCTTCTTGGAAATATTTTTACAGGATTTAATAAATCAGCCATGGTCGCAAGACCTGCGGTAGTTACACGCAACAGACTTAATATTTGTTGTAATTCCGTACCAGTGATCTGTGTCATTGCCACGTAGATAAGACGTTGTTGCTGTGCTGTAAAGTCCACAGCTGACGGATTATCGATTGCTGATTCGGGTATGCCCACATTCAACAATGCTGTATTCAACGCCGGTGTTGTGCTGGCTACAGTGGCCAGCTGTTGTAACACTGCTGCAGGGCTTCCTAAATTGTTTAAATTGTTTAAGTTAATTAAAAATCCCAATTGAGCCAAGTCTGCACCAAATGCTGCAAAGGCCTGAGTAATCGAACTGATACCCCCAGTAGCTAAATTATCTTGAGAGGTATAGCCTGTAGTGTTAGTGGATGCGTTGGCATTCAATGTGGTTTTGATCAATTGATTAGTTTGAACAACAAACGCCTGTGCTGCTGAAAACACCTGTTCAAATTTTCCTATGTCACTGCCGCCTAGTATTTGATTGTTGGCCGCAACTACAGTTGCAGTCAAGGTGGTGTTTCCTAGGTTACTTTGATACGCTGTAGGAACAGCATCAGTCAATGCTGGAAATGTATTGGCCACAATATTTTGATCAACATATCCAGACGATGCAATGGCTAAAAATCTTGCCACTACGTTGGTTGATATATAGCTTGAAATTGCCGTGGTGAGATCAGCATTGGCATCAATGGGATATCCACCAACGTTTCCTAGGATGCCAGCACCAGCAATAAGATTTACACTGCTTAATGTGCCAGTGGTCATTATCGTGCCTTGACGTTGGGACTACCACCAGCGCGAGCGTGTTTAAGGCAACTGTCTTTGCCGCCATCCAATACCAACGGTTGACCATTGGCAAATACCGACGTCGATGTACCTGTTATAGCGACCACTCCAACGCAACACAGCGGAGCTTTAGGACTGCAAAAAGGATGTGGTGTAAACGGAGTAAGAGGTATTAGTGCCGGACGGCCGTTGATCAACACGTTGTCATGACCCGGGCCAAGGGCAATTCCGCCGCCCGAATTAAAATCTCCTACACGTTGAACACCTGGCATTGTATTATCCCATTATGATTGATGGCTTACGCACGGCTTTGATACCGGTGGTGGCCTCCAAGTAATGATCACAAACTTCTTCTCTAGTTTGACAGATCATTGCTACTGCTGTTTTATTTATAGTCGCATTTTCCTTGGGATTGCCAGTAAACACTGTAAAAATCAATTGTATGCCTTTTTCTGTAGGCACAGCACTGAGTGGTTGTGCGACAATGTAAGCATTGTCGTTAATATCAACAATTTTTCCAACCAATTCGTCAGCATTGGTCAATTTAAATGTGTAAACTCGGTCTTTTTCTACTATCATGTTATCCTTTTAAATGTGCTCGTAATTCTGTAAATCCGCCTATTAATTTATCGTCTAAGAATATTTGTGGAACAGTTCTAGCACCAGGAACTGCTTCTAACAATTCTTCTCGAGTGTATCCGTCACCAATTTTCTTTTCTTCAAATTGAATACCTTTTTGTTGTAATAATGCCTTTGCTTGATCGCAGTAAGGGCAGTGGTATTTAGACCATATAGTTGCTTTCATTTTATACTCCTGTTATTATAGATCTGGTAATGCATCGTAGTCAAGCACATCGCTCATGACACCAATGACATAATTGGTTGATTCTGATTCCTGTAATGCTGTTTGTTTGTTGCTGGTGTTGACATGTTTGTTGAACCACGGAATAGGTGTAGTTTTAGGAGCAGGAGTTTGATACTTGATGCCCACTTCTTTGAGTGCGCCCACTGCTGTGTAGTCAACAAAGTCTTTAAGAATGTTGGCGTTGAGACCAATCACTGGACCTTTGTTAAACAAATAGTCAGCCCATTGTTTTTCTTCACGAATTACATCCTGATACAATGCATACACTTCAGCTTCGCATTCTACCCGAGCCTCAGCAAAACGTGGATCTTCTTTGACCACTTGATTGATCATCCAAGCAGTCCAGTCTTTGTGTAGAATCTCGTCTTGTAGGATCAGACTGATAATGTTGCCGTTGCCAATGAAAATACGATTCTCAACCATGGCCAGGCTGGTGGCAAACGATACCATAAAACGGAAGGCTTCTAAAGCATAGCTGGCATGTAGTGCCAACCAGATAGCCCGTATGTGTTCCTTTTCAGTTACCTTTTCGCCTAGTTCTTTACGGCAGTTGATCACATGCAATGCATCATAGTAGTTGCCTACAGAGCTAGCCATGTCTACAATTTCTTTAGTGTCATGAATTGTGTTGAACGCATCTTTAGGCACGTTGTAGATGTTACGAATAATGTGACTATAACTGCGACTATGAATATTGGTTTCAAAGAAACCCCAGTTAAACATGAGTGACTCTAGTTCAGGAATTGAGCACACAGGTGTGAATACTTGTGTTGGGCCGCGACCTTGTAAACTGTCAAGTGCTGTTTGACGCAACAGGTTACTGGTGAAGATATGACGCACGGTGTCGCTGGCTTCTTTAAAGTCGTTAGCGTCCTTAGTAAGACTGATTTCTTCTGGTACCCAAAAGAATCCTCTGGCTTCGGCTTCAAACTTGGTTAGCTTGTTATACTTAACTTCTTCAAAGCGTTGAATAGTAACAGGACCTGCTGGGTCTAGAAACATCTTGCGATGTAGGTAATCGGTTTTGGTTTTTAAGTTGTATTGTGCTTGACTCATTTGGTTGAACCTTTTTTTAAATATATTTCATATAATTTATTTACTTTTATCCACTCGGCCCGAGCGGCAATTGCTAATTGATTTTTGTTGTGTATTAATTTTGGCTTGAGTTTTTCAAACATACCAGCGTCTAAATTGTCAACAATGTCGGACAATTGATCTGCATTGTCTTTCCAGTTGCTGGTTGGATGATATCCAAAGTCCTCGTCAAAGGTTTCGAACCCTAGAGATTTTAATAATCTTGTTGAGCCGGGATGACCAAAACATATAAACGGCCTAAATCCAATTATAGGTTTAAATGTTTTTTCAGTTATAAAAGCATCGTCTGATTCGAATGACTGTAAGGTTTCACTTACAATATTTAAAAAACTCTGATTCCAAATTTCGATATTCCCAAGAGACAATGAGTCGCCAGCGACTGCAAGATTGTCACTTGGGTCGTCGCGAAGTGCTCGATAAAATGGAATATTAGAATTTACATCATCAAACTGTTTATTTCCTATTGTTACTATTCCTTGTTTACTTTTTAATAAGTTATACAGATATGTTCTTGGGTCGCTAACTTTTCTTTGATAACATAAAAAATTATATTTAAACTCTGTGGGTGTAACTGTTTCTATTGGATAATTTAAAAAATATCGATCAGCGTTTAACAAATGAAAACAAAAATCTTTAGAATTTATATAATTTATCCTAGCATTTTCTTCATTGGTGAACCCTTGATAAATCTGATAATTATCAGCTGGATCATACAGACACACAAAAATAACTGTGTATTGTGGATCTAGACTGAGCCAAGTTTTTACAACATGGACAATGCTAGGTTCCATCCAGGTTTCGTTGATTACCAATACATTGCGATTACTAGCAAATTTAAAAGATATTTCCAATGATAATTTATGAGCGACCCACCCTGTTGTTTCGTTTGTTAATAACATTATAATTTACACGCTTCACAATCTTCTTGGTCGTCAAAGTTGATAACTTCTAATTTGTTTTCTTCTGGGTCATCTTGGCCTTTACTGCCTTGCTTGTTGATCAGGCTATAGTAGAATGTTTTCAATCCCCATGCATGTGCCTGCATCAAGTTGCGGGCGATCAAGGTAGTTGGTACCTTACGGTCGCCAAAGTGTGCAGGATTGTAGAATGTGTTGGTGCTGATACTTTGATCCACATAGGCTGCAATAACTGCTGCAGTCTTTAAATAACCATCACAATCTCGTTGTTCCCACATGAGTTGATATCGATTTTTTAACTTGTTGTATTCAGGAGCCACTTGAATTAACGATCCGGCTTTGGATTCTTTAACAGTGATCAAACTCATGGGCATTTCGATTCCATTGGTCGAATTGATTACAACACTACTGGATTCAACCGGTGCCACTGCCATCAGTGTGGCATTACGCACACCATAGCTACGCATCTCAGCCCGGAGTCCTTCCCAATTCAATTCAGGTGCAAAGTTTGTGAGTTCGTTGACTCCTTTGGCCCGGCGTTCCCAAGGAAACACGCCCTTGCCATACCAGGTATGGTCTGAATCTTTGCAACGACCACGTTCTTTGGCCAGTTCTACAGTGGCTTCTGTCAAGTAGTAGGCTTGGTGTTCCATCCAAGTCTTGACCTCATGTAAAGCATCCTTTTCTCCGTATTGCATGCCTCGCTTGGCGTGCCAATAGGCAAGATTGGTGATTCCAATGCCCAAGGGCTGAATCTCGTCGTTTGAGAGTTGACTCTGTATGGAGAGAAAGTCCTGGTAATCAAGTATGTTACATAAACTGCGCTGAAGGATCCTGCAAGCACGGCGCATATCCTCAGGATTACGGAATGCTCCCCAATTAATACTGCCAAGAGTGCAAAGAGCAATGCGGCCTGCATCATCATCCAGGCGCTTAAACGATTTAGTTGGTAATAGGATTTCACAGCAAAGGTTACTCTGGTAAATGGTGTGATACTCGGTGTCAAACGGCCCTTGGTTCATGACATTGTCAATAAACACTAGATATATGCGGCCAGTGTCTGTTCGTTCTTTAAGAATACCTGACTTGAACACTTCTTCTGCTGACATTGTTTTTATGCGTAGGTCTTTACGCCGTTCATATTTGACATACAACTCTTCAAACAAGGCCGTGTTCTTGTAGAACGCTTCGTACAGGTCAGGTACTTGGTTAGGGTCGAAGAATGTTATGTTTTCTTTGTTTTTAAATCGTCTCCAGAATAAAGCACTAAGCACAACCCCATAATCCATATGACGGACTCGGGTTTCTTCTGTTCCTTGGTTGTTCTTAAGCACAATAAGATCATCAAACTGATAATGCCAAATAGGATAAAAAACTGTAGCACTTGCATTGCGAATACCTCCTTGACTGCAACTACGTAGATCACCAAACCATTTCTTTAAGAATGGTACCATACCAGTGTGCATTACTTCTCCGTCACGGATAGGTGCGCCCAACGGGCGTAAGCGACCAATTTCAAGACCGATACCGGCTCGCTTGGCCGCATACTTGGCCATCATCTCACCACTAGCAAAGATACTATCCAAATCGTCATCGCTACGGATAAGCACACAGCTACTGAACTGCTTAGTAGGAGTGCCAAGACCAGCAAGCACCGGCGTAGCAAGAGTAAACAATCCATCTGAGGCCGCATTGTAGTATTCCTTTATATAACGCATTCTTGCGCTGTTTGGTTCTTCTCGGTGAAACACTGTGGCGGCCGCAATTATGTAGCGAATCTGCGGAGTCTCGTAAATTTCTTTAGTGGCTCGGTTACGTACCAAATACTTTTCTATCAACTGTTCAATTGCAGCATAACTGTATTGTTCGTCTTTAGAATGATCCAGCATGTCGTTCATGCGATTCCATTCTTCTTGTGAGTACCACTCAAGAAGTTCTCGGGTGTATAGTCCAGTTGCTACATTCTTTTTTACAATGGTGTATAGATCCGGAACCCCATATGTTCCATACACATCTTTACGCAACATACTCAATCGTTGCTTGCCAGCAACAAATTGATAATTTGTATGACCGACGTCAGGATTACTTTCAACGTCAATTAAATCTACAATGGCTCTGAGCGTAATGCCATCAATTTCTTGTGTGGTAATACCATCATAAAAATGCAATTGTGCTTTGATTTCTATCATTGACTGACTGACGTCAGCAATTCCTTTACAGACTTTTGCAACCTGGGCTTGCCATTTGTCAATCTGCAGTGGCTCTTTTAGCCCGCTTCTTTTAACTACGCTTATCTGCATCTTTTACTTTCTTGTTCTAATTTTAAATTTTACTACTTAACTTGGGTTTTTTGAAACCTGCGAGTGGTATTAACTTTGGGTTTGTTATTTACAATCGAATCTCGGTTCCAATTAAGTATATATTTTTCTTTTGCCACGAGGACTAAATTAGTACCATCTTCGGCCAAAACCAGCTCTGTATCGGCCATATCTGCACGATCCAGTAGACTTATAGTATACATGATTCCAAGCCCGCGAGCAAGCTCACAATAGATGTTATCATTCAAAAGTTGCCAAGGATCGGGCCAATCTGTTTGGTCGTCCCAATGTAGATAATATGGTTGCCATGGGGTATCAAACCACCATTGATTAACGGCAGTTAATGCGGATTCTAAATCAAGAGTTTGGCAACGACTGCGAAGTTCTACCCAGGCTTGTAGCCTATTATCAAAAGTTACTGGCCACATTAAATCAGGCTAGGTAGTTGATAGAATAGTTGATTGTTCCGTTACCCAAGGTATTTTCAGCGGTGTATGTTATTGTTATTGTAGTGTCAACTTGAGTAACTGACAATATAACTCCGGTGTCTGCGTTTTGCACAAAGTCATCAGACCAAATTGGATCACCAGTTCCGTTAACTGATGATATTAACATGGTTCCTGTGCGGTGTGTAGTGCCTCTTGCAATGGTATAGTTGACTGCAAACGCACTAGTTTGATTTGTGGATACCGTAGTAACTGTATTGGTATCATCGTTGGATATTTCAGTTTGAGATCCACTTTGTCTTGTATAAGTTCCAGTGGCCAATACAATTTGTGAACCGTTTGTGTCAGCTACATAATTGATAGCTAAATCAATATATATTCTAGGAAAGTCAGCGGCCATTGCGTCCGTGCGTTCAAATAAATCGCTGATACTGACATTGTTGCTGTTGTTAAAAGCAACAACAGGTGTATAGGCAGTAGATCCTGTGAAGTGATTGCCGACATCATAAAAAATATTTTGTGCTGAGGCATTTAAATTTGAATATGATCCAAACACAATGCCTTCGACATAAATGTTGTTAAACACATTGTTAGTAATACGAATGCCAGTTGGTGCAACAATTGATGGTGCAGCAGTCCCTAATAATACTCCTTGATACAGAGTGTCAAATACAGAATTCGAAACAATGACGCCACTGACTTCATCGTTGGTATTGATTCCGTAGACTGTTCCATTGAATGTGCATCCGTCAAAAACTATTTGCTCACATGAATAAGAAGCAGTGGTATAGAAATCCACAGCTCTAGTATCAGGGGTATCAATGTCTAAATCGGCCACTGTCAGTGGCCCATTGAATCCTACGTTTTGAAAACGACATTTAGTGGCTTGTCCAACTAAAAATACGCTGGCTTCAGGATCAACCGTTTGAAATCCAAGATTGGTAATGGTAATATTTTGTGGTGGTGTTGCTCCACCAGATCCAATGTTGATTCCTGTCTGTTGCAGACTGTCAGCCGTTTGTGCCACATATGCTGCACCCGAGTCTAATGAAATTACAGAATTGTCTAGGCCTTCACCATACAGGGTAGCATAGGGAGGAATATTGATTGTGCCGGTTACTTTGTATACTCCGGCTGGGAAAAATAAACTACGACGTATCTGTGGGTTAACTTCTCTACAATACAATTGATACAACGCACGATTGATTGCTGCTGTGCAGTCAGTTGAACCATCGCCGACTGCACCAAAATCTAATACCGATGCAAATTGATCAAGCCAACTTTGTAAACTTAAATCAATTGGCGTACCCGAAGTAGGACCAGTTTGCACTGTGTAACCAGCGGCCAGTCCTTTGTAAGTGTAGGTTGTAGAAAAATTCAAAATATCACTGAATTCCGTTAAGATTTCAGTGTTGCCAATGACTGGTGCACCATCTTCCAAGGTGCCATTGCCAATCCAGAGTTGACGTGTGTCGGTACTCCAGCCAAACTCTGCGCCGGCTAGTTGTGGTAGATTTTCTGCTAAACCTTTACGGTTTGTAATTTGGGATATTTGAACAATGGCCAATTTAGTCTTCCTTGAATTCTATTCAGTATTTAGCTGGTTAGGCCAGTAGGTAATACTGCTCTAAGCGGCGCCACCATTGATCTGACCAGTAGTCAAAACGTTCGGGTTTTAATACGAATTCTTGGTAAACAGGGCGAGCAAGCGGGTTGCCCATGTCATCCACAGGCGGTTTAACACACATCAACACAACACCTTTGCGTATATTAGTTCCGTAAACTTCATTGTGTGCCAGGGCATACGCTGTTAACTGTAGATAGTAATCCTCAATCCATTCTTCGCGTTTGGGTTTGTTTGTTTGCTTGTAATCCAAGATACTTTCTTCGTTTAAGTGTAACCCACATCCATCTGTGGTGCCAGCATATAAACTAGGAAAATACAAGGGAATTTCTACACCCCAAATTTCGTTGACATTTTGAAGGCCGTCTTCGATTACAGTCTGTGCCATTGCGTGACTTGCCCACCCAAATGGGTTTGATCCACGTTCTTTTAATTCACCTTGTTTGATATAGTCTTCAAGGTAGGTGTGCATACGTGTGCCACGGTTAGCCGCTTCAGTGGTAATCTTTTGTGCGTTTTCTACTCCAACACGTTTGCGCCATTCGTTGAGCGCCTGTTTTTTTTCTTCAGGTTTGGTCCGGTCAAGAACTGTTGTTACACTAGGCAATCGTTTTCCATCTGGTGTAGCATAAAGACGTCGACCATCTTCAGTAACACGACTCAGAGGTTTGTAATCAAATTTTGGGTTATACATTTTCATCGTCAACATGGTTTACTTCTATTCCTGATTTTTTAAGAAACTCGGTGCCGGTATCATCCCTGTATTTTTCTCTGTAAAAAACACGCTTGATACCACTTTGAAAAATTAGTTTGGCACAATCCAAGCAAGGACTATGAGTAATAAACATATCACTGCCAAGGCCAGATTCATTCGACCTTGCCAACTTAGCGATTGCATTAGTTTCAGCATGAAGTACCTCCGGTTTGGTTGTTAAAAATTTTATGTCACCGTTGGGCCATTTAATTTCATCTTCACAATTGTTGTCCCAATCTGCTGGCATGCCATTATAGCCGATACTGATAATTCTATCATCTTTTACTACAATAGCGCCAACATGTAATCGACGAGCATGGCTAAGTTCAGCAGTGCGCTGAGCAATGTCCATAAAATATTTGATAAATTTACTTTTCAAATCCTAAAACTTTCTCCACATCCACAGCGGTCTCGTTCAAGAGGATTGTTAAATTCAAAGCCTTCGTTAAGACCCTGGCGCACATAGTCTACTTCGACTCCATTTAAGTATGCTGAACTCTTAGGATCAATCACTACAACAAAGCCATCTTGTTCAACTGCAATGTCTTCTGCATTAATGGTATCAACATATTCTAATACATAAGCAAGCCCTGAGCAACCAGTGGTCCGAACACCAAGTCGAATACCTACTCCTTGGCCACGTCGAGTCAAGTTAGATACAATTTTTTTAGAGGCAACATCAGTAACTGAGATCATCAGTGTTTTTTACGGTAGTCTTCGATTGCGGCTTTTATAGCATCTTCTGCAAGTATGCTACAATGTATTTTAACCGGTGGTAAGGCAAGTTCTCCAGCAATATCCGAATTTTTAATCGTTCCTGCTTCGTCAAGCGTTTTTCCCTTAACCCATTCGGTGACAAGGCTTGAGCTGGCAATTGCCGATCCGCATCCGTACGTTTTAAATTTGGCATCAGTTATTACTCCTTCGGTATTTACTTTGATTTGAAGTTTCATGACGTCGCCACATGCAGGAGCGCCGACCATACCGGTTCCAATCGAGTCGTCTCCTTTGTCAAACGAACCCACGTTACGTGGATTTTCATAGTGATCTATTACTTTTTCCGAATATGCCATTTACTTCTCCTGTTTAGTATTATAACATGTAATTGTTATATTTACAATCTTTTTGAACGTATTATACGACTGGTTCTAGGGTGTATTGTTTTCGAGCTTGATTTTTAGTAACTGCAAACAACCTATTTTTATACTCTAAACTTTCTGGGCAAAATTTGCACATGGTTAATTGTTTGTCAATCGTGGCCAAAAATTCAGCACCACGTTCTGGATACTCCCACGGCGATAACGGTTGATAGGAATTTAATATTGCTCGATCAGCGTCCGAAATATCAAATCCGTGTTGTTGATCAAACTCCGGGAACAATGCAGCTGGGCCACATTTATACAACCGGCCCTTGATCATATGGTAATTTTTATGGCGCCTAAATCCACAACTGTTGTGTGCCACATGCGGTCTACTGTTGTGTAGTGTAAACTTGCCCGTAACATCTCGTTGTATAGCACTGTCGTAAAAATCATATTGGATCCACAGCGGAATGGCAACTCGGTTTTCATCTATCCATGTAACATCAGACCCAAATACGTTGAGAGGATCATCTTTTTCTAACTTTGTAATGGTACCTTGAAGAAACTTGTAAACTTCAGTTTCAAACTCATCAATGGTGTTGGGATTGTGCCAACTGATGCCCATCCAGTTGCCATTGGCCTGTAGTGCTTCGTAAAGTCCTTTTACGTTGTTTAACCTTGTGCCGTTTGACAAGATCTGCACATTTCTTTTGAAGATACGATTGATTCCATATACCCAATCAAGTATGTCAGGATTAAGCAAGGGTTCCCCACCCAGTATCACTATCCGATCAACATCTACATACTCGGCCCATTTGGCATAGTCGGCTTCGTAGTCACTCCATCGTTGCCAGCCAGCAAATGAGTAGTTGTTAAATCGATTACAACCTTCGCAGGTCAAATTGCACACGTTGGTTATATAGAACTCAAGTTTGGAGAATAAGTGTTTTTTCATAGTATAGTGCATCATCTGATGATCAGATGATGTTAGATATTTACGACTAATGTGTTTACTGGCGACGTTTTAATGCCGCTTTGGCATTGCTGTCTACTACGGCCCGAGCTTGGTCTACACTCATACCGGTTTCGGCTTCGGTATTGCCTTTGAATCGAACCACACCCGAATTAGGTTCGAGTGGTTCTAGTATATTGCTTAATGGTTCTTGGCTGATTAAATCACCTAGGTTGGCTGAAGTAACGTTGACACCTAGGCTTTTGGCAGCGTCAATAAAAGCCTGTTGGCTAATTTGTTTTGCGGCGGCTTCGTCTTCGCTACGCCCAAGCAAAAACTGGCTTAATGCAGCCAGTCGTTGTGTGTTGGGATCTGCAACTTCTCGGATTAACATTATCTGCGTTCACGGCCTAAACCGGCTGCTTGTGCGGCGGCATCTAAATCAGCACCGGCTGCATCTAAATCATCAATTTCTTCTTCGCCTGGAGTTGGCAAATCGGCAGGCATTTCGCCTCCCATGTCCGGAGCGGCGCCCATGTCAGCACCAGGAACTTGTGGCGCTTGTCCAGTGATCACCCCAAGTGCAGCTTCTAACTGTTGCTTGGCACCTTGTAAGTTGCCCAGTAAGCCACTCAATGCAGCACTGGCATCAGCGTTGTATTGTGTGGCCTGGTCGACCCCAACTTCATTTCTAATTTGATCCAACAGGGCTGGCAAGTCTTTGAACTGCATAGCACTTACCTGTTCACTCATCTTCTGCACTTGATCAACCATGTCTTGGCTTGCCAACACAACTTGAGCTTGTTGAATTTCACTTGCTTCACGCAGGCGACGAGCACGACGGCCTTCGGCCATAGCCATCATGGTTGGGTCATTCATTTGTTTTTGCAATTGAGCAATCTCACCTTGCTTGGCTTTGATAGCATCTTGAATTTGTTTTTTCTTTTGCTGGATCTGTGCGGCTTGCATTCCAGCTTGTGCTTGAGGATTTGCGGCACCCGGAGTAGTTGCTGCTGCGGCCAGCGCCTGTTCCATCATGACCAATTTCAAGTATGATGGGTTACGCTCACTGTAGTGGAATTCTGGAGTGCGGCGATGTTCAGCAATTAAACCACGCACACGCTTGAGCATGTCTCGTGCTTGGCCTTTTGAAACAGTGTTGAAATCAACACGGTTGCCAAAATAGCTTTCAAAAACCTTAGCGGCTTGTTGTATTGGGTTGGCTACGGCCAGTTCTTGCAGTTTCATTATTGAATCCTCGTTGTTGAATATATTTAGCCCAGTTTACATATTTGTTTAACTGATTTTCCAGCATTTTCTTCTGTATAATTTTGCTTTCCAGCTTGGTTAGAATAATTTCTCTTAAATTAGGATCTCTGCTACGATCACCAATTGCTGCTCTGGTATTAATGTCGTTTTTAAGTGCTGTTAATTTATTATCGGTTCTTAGTATTTCGCGGGCTGTATTATACCCGTGATTTTTATCGGCTATGCACCAGCTAAGTGCTGTGCGTGTGCTGCTGAACACGCCTACTTCTGTAATGCCACAAACGACTCGATAACCGGGTAATCTGGGCTGTATTCGATAGTGCCCAAATACTTCGTATCCATCATCGCTTGGCCAAATTAAATTGGGTGCGATACTTTTAAATTCCTGGCGGAACATGCGTTCAAACTCTTGGTCTTGTTTCATTTAATAATGTAGTGTGAGATCATATAACCCAATGCTGCTATCAATGCTCCGATAGACCCCACTGCCCAATTGATCAGTTGAGTATTTCGTTGATTGTTCATTTGGCTTACACTGTCTTTGACTTCTGCGACCATATCGCAAAGATGTGCAATGCTCACGCTCATGGCAGTCATTTTATCTTCTAATGCATTGTAGCGTTCAGCACATAATTCTACGTGTGCTTCAAGACTTTTCTTTTCAATATCAGTTGGCTCAACCATGATTAATCTCCATCAAGTATTTATGGATATAGGTGCGAACCAAATATTCTGTCTAGCACCTTCGGTAATCAATACCGTAGCAATATCAGGGTTGTTATCGAGTTCACGTAGCATGGGCACACCGTCGGCATCGGCACGTAGCACCGATACTGGGTCTGTAGTCGGACCGTATACACCGTCAAACTCAGTTTCAAATTCAAACATCCAACGTGTGCCTGTTTGATCTGGTATAGGATCAGTCAACGCAAACAATTGGGTGCGTAAACTTAAAATTTGTGTAATTGTTTCCCAATTGCGTTGTTGGTTGCGACTGCGATTCCAAGACTCGGTATCGTGTATCAATTGCCCAGCATGGTCATGAAACGGCATTCGGCTTTGTTTACAGTGACCAGTTACTCCGGTGGCTGTGATATCAAACAAGGTTTGGCAGGCAAATTTCATTCGGGCCGCTTGCTTAATTCGTAAAGTATTTCCACTTGCTCACACAAGTAGTCGAGTTCAGTGTTGTCTCGGCGAGCTTGAAAAATTTCAACCCAGCGTTTTGATCGTTCTAAGTCTTTGAGTTCTTGTTGTAGTTTAGGGTCTTGCCAGTGCAGTTCTCGTTTGGTAGAACCAGGGTTTCGAGCATAGACTGTGCGGCCGCCATCTGGGCTTTCAAACACTGTGAGCTCTGTAATTTTGCTGACCATCATAATGTAGTATTTAAGTCATTGTCTCAAGAGCCGTAATAAAGTCAACAAAAAACCTGCCGACGGCAGGTTTTGTGTTTTATACAAATCAACTAATTAGATGCTAGAAAGATTTGTGAATGTTGCTGTGCCTGTAACGTTAGCAGTTGGAACACCAATTGCAGCGTTGGCTGATTGAACAGCAGCAACAAACGTAGAGGTTGTGTATGCATTAGCAGGGTAAATTGCAAAGTTCATAACTGTATTAACTGGACCAACTTGGAACAGAGCCACTGTAGCTGTTTGTTGAACAGCTTGTAACACGTTAGCAACATAACCATTAACACCACCTTGTGAAGCAACTGACGCATTAGCTGTTACGCTAAAGAAGTCGTACTTGGGACCAGCTGGGTTGAAAGGACCTTGAGCAGCGATGTTAGCTGTTTGTGCGATGTTACCGTTTAATACGTCTGTCGCAAATACTGGTTGTGAACCACCAGAAACTTTAGTAATATAAGCCATTTTTGAATCTCCTTAGTATATGGCCACTGTGGGCCTACTTTTATTTATACCTTTTGATAAAAATTAGGAGTTAGCCACTGTTTCTGGGTTGTTTCTTTGGCGATTTGCTGAAGTAAATCCACCGGCAAGACGATTTACAGCTTTGGCTATACCTGCCGGGGTGGCCATGACCCAGCCCTCTTGTCCCGGATGCTGTAGGTCTAACTGCTGAAGAACATCCATCTTGATATCGTGTAGTAATCCCCAAGCAGTAAATGCCGCAGCCATACCGGCCAAATTACTACGTGGACTTTGTAAGTATTCTACGATGTTCCGAAACTTCTTGGGTGTAACACGCTGTTGCAACCACGGACCAAAATCAGCCAACATGTTGTCAAATCCAGTGCCCACACGACTATTGATGTAGTCTATGCATAACTTGGGCAAGTCGGTGATTTGTAACGCACGAAGTTCTGCTGGGTCAAACAGTTGATCAATGGCGGCACCTTGTGCGCTATAAACTGTTCTCAGCTGTTGTAACAGTTCTTTGTTGGGCTTGACATTTTCTTTGGCATACACTGGCTCTAATAACAGCAATCCGGGAACTGTTTTAAATTTAACATTGCCAATAGGTTCTTTGGCAGCACCTGGTTCAGCATACCGGGTGTGCATGGCAATGCCAACTTCACTGGCACCAATACGCTTGCCCACATCACTGTTGGCTGGAATTTTGTATTCAATGGTGTTGGGTGTAAACACATAGTTGCCGGCTTCTAATGGAGGCGTCGCCATATACAACAGGTCACCTTGCACAAAACCTTGATAGTTTTTAGGCACTGCGGCATCTAACATGCCCCATAACTTATCATAAATTGGTGCAAGATCTTGAACACGGGTTGCTGGTTTACCTAGCGCGGCCGCATCTGCATCTCTGGCAGCCAAGTGTTGACGAACTTGTCGAGGACTTGTGAACAGGCCGTTGTAACCTTTGGCAGTAAATCCTGATACATCAGTTAGTATGAATGTTCCTGTGGCATCACGGCCAAATATCAGTGCAGGCTTGCCGTCCCATTTGACCGTAGTGGTTCGACCTGTATCAGCTGACGTGTGCTTGACAATGTCTATGGCTTTTTTAATGCCTGCACTGCCGTTGCGAAACACATAGTCTTCAAGATGTTCAATGCCCTTGGCTCGGCCACCTTGCACTTCAGCTTCAACAATGACCTGCATGCCTTGATTCACAATGCGGTCACGTAAACGTGCTAGGAAGTGAACATCTGATACTGGTCGATACAGTTCGGCACTTTCTAAAAATGGCAAGCCTTCACGTTCCATGTGTTGCTTAAAGTCGGCCAATTTGGCTTCACGTTGAGGGTCTGTGCTGAGAGCTTGTAATATTGCTTCAACGCTGGCTAGATCTTGTCGTGTGGCTGTTCGGTTCAACAGCATCTTGGCCACCCGATCTGGGTCGTCGGTAATGATTTCGTTGGTATTGCGATTAGCGATACCGGCTATTTGATTCAACTTGTATCCCATGCTTTTGGCTATGCTGTTCATCAGCACATTGCGCTCACGTCCTTTGTATTTGCTGTCAGCTGGCATAGCACCCAACACAAACTTTGACCAGGGCACATTCTTCAACAACATAAAATCTGTTTGAACATAGCCGTTGGCAGGATTTCCAATGATAGGTGTAAGGAAATGTACCGCTGTGCCGGATTTTCGAACATAGTCCTCGGGCTTGAACCCGTGACTGGCCGCCCACTGTTTGAGTCTGGCTTCTAACTGTTCTTTAGTAACTGTGTTGGCATCTACAGCAATGTCCAAGTCACCCGAAGTGTCTTTGATGCCAGTGCTGCCTAGTGTATTGTTTTGTAAATCTAGTCCAGGCAATAATTCTTCCAACCAAGCAAGAGTAGGTTTAACGTCTGTTTGGTTGATGCGCTGGGTCACAGCCTGACCTTTGGCGTTCTTAAATACGTTGCCGCCTTCTTGTAAAGATTGTATCATGCTAGTCCCAATGCTGTTTTAATTTGGTATGCTGTAGCAGGATCTTTTGCCATCTTTTTAATATTTTCAATTTGATTAGAGTTCAGTACCTTTGACAACGGAGTAAGTGAAGAGACTTGGCTACTGGGATTTTTTTCTCGTTGTAGTTTTCGCTGAGAAGCTGACAATTTTTGCATGGCTTGTCCTACCATTACTAGGTATTGTTCTACTGCTGTTTGATTTGCTTTAGGGTCTTGTTGAGTAGCAACAACTTGTACCAAGGCTTGATTTAATCCGCGGCTCATATCTGGCATTTTTTCTACATCAGCTAACCCAAGTCCAGAAGATTTATCTTCTACTTTTGATGCCGCCCAGTTTTTAAAGTTCTGAGCATATCTACTCTGCAACAGAGGAGGTGCCTTGATGCCTGCAGGTTTGGCTGTGACCGCAGGAGCTACTGCTCCACCTGCGGCAGGTTTGGCACCAGGTAAGTCAGCGAATGCTTCATTGGTTAGACCTCTTTGTTTGGCATCAGCGGCCGCAATTTTTTGTTGTAATATTTCATACTCGTCCGCAGATGGCAAGCCTGGAGACGACTTGGTAATTTTAGTAGTAGGTGTTAACCATTTTGGCGCTGTTTTTGCCGCAACAGTGTCTGGCATTGCTGCAGGTGCAGTTTGTGGCTTGGCCGCATGGAATCGCCCTGTTGGCATCTGTGTAGTTGTGCCGCCGGTACTGGAAGCAGATTTGTTGGCGCCACTCAACTGTTGAGCCAGTTGTCCAAATGAGTTTCCTGTTGGAGCAGTTGCTCGAGCACGACTGTTGCGTTGACGTATGGCGTTAGGGGTTTGACTGACAACTCCAGGTTGTTTTCCACCAGTGCGCTGTTTTGCCACTGCTGGTGCAGTAACAGGAGTTGGCGTGGTTGCCACTGTTGGAGTGGCCGCTGTAGTTGGCTGCGGCAATCCTGTTGTGGCCATTGGGTTAGGAATACCAGCTAGTGCATTAGTTGTTACGTTTTTATATGCAGGACCATAGCTAGGAGTTTTTGTAGACGTTGCTGGCACAACAGGTGCTGGTGCCACTGTTGGCTTGGGTGCAGGTGCGGTTGCAGCCGGTTGTGTCTGTGCCGTAGGCGTTTGTATTGACGGTCTAGGTTGCTTTAACCATTCTCCGGACAATTTCTTTGCCCATGCTGTCAAGTCGGCCTGTTGTTGTTGGCCCACTAGTCCTTGATAATACTTGTTTTGGGCATCGCCGTAGCCTCTTGCGCTGGTAAATGAGTTGGGCGTGTTCATAGCGACTTTGGCCTTGTCAAACGGAGCCTTGACAGCATTTTTAATATCTGACCCTATTGTTCTGGCTATATCGCCCAGGCCTTCTTGAACCAGTGTTATTTCATGAATTTGCATCGGTGCGTCTCACAGTGCGGGTAAATTTACCTGGATCACGCTGGCTAATGGCATTGATCAATTTACGCTGTAGATTTTGAGCATCGTCGCTATTGTAAGTAGAGTCAATCTGCTCCAACAAGCGTATAGCACTGGCTATCACGTTAGATGCGCGGTTTTCAATGACATGGCGCTGATCGCGCTCAATATACATTGAGTCTAATTCTTCTAATAAACTGCGAGTTTTCTTTTGCATTTTGAGCCAGGACCTTTTTATTATTTATTGGTTTTAGCAAGTAATTGAATCAAATAAATTGAACCAAATCTGGAAATGCTGCTTGCCAACTGTTATTTCTACGGGCGTCCCAAGTTTTAACAAATTGTTGCCAATTACTTGGCGAATCAGGCTCTGACAGGTTTGCTACTATTTTATGTATGATATGCTCTGCTGGGTATTTTGCTTGCACTAACTCGCGAATTGCCAGGGGCATTTTTGTCAAGGCCCATGTGCCCCAACACTGATGAATGTTAATTTCTGTTGAGTCTCCAAATAAATTGGTGTTTAAGTTATCTTTAATCCAATTTTCTAATCGATCAAAGTAATATGTATTGAGAAAATTAGCTGTAAATTCTACTCTAAACATCAAATTCCATATATCTTTGTTTTCTCTCAAACGAATTAAATTTTTACTAACTTTACTCCAGGGCAACGGCCATCGCACATAATCAAATTGTTCGTCAATGCCGTCTAAACTTGCGGCAAAAATTATTGTTTTAAATTTTTTCCATTCGTTGAGAACTGCATCATTGGGGTATATAGAACCATTGGTTGTATAGTGCAGTGTTACTTGTTCTGGATGTGGTATATGTTTTATAAATTTTAAATGGGTGTCTGTAAATAATGGCTCGCCACCAAAAAATCTAACATATTTTAATTTTGTCAACGATACTGTATTAACAATTTGATCAATTAATCTGTCAACGAGATTTTCAGATTTGACATTTATTATTTTATTGTTTAATTTTGACTCTTCTTTTGCCCATAACGAACTGCTGTCCTTATCACAAATTACGCAGGCCGCATTGCAATTTTTGTCTAAATTAATATCAATCGTTATTGGATCTTGAGACGTTTCAGAATCATCAATCCAGTCTGGTCCAGTTTGCCTTAAACTTTGTTGTCCTGCATTTTCTAATATTTTACAGACAGAACACCCAGGAGTCCAACTGTTGATTGTGTCGAACTCTGATTTACGATTTTGTAATATTTGAGAATCAAACGGAATTTTATTATAAAAACAACAAGGCCCTACTGTAACAGAATTATTTTTGGTTACATTAAATGAATAGCCATTAGACAAATATCTACAAAATTGATTTGGCATTATGATTGTTTAATTTGTCCTAACAACTGTTTAAGTTTAGCACTTTGCACGTCGGCAGTGACTTTACTGATTTCTCCAGTGTCAGAATCTATAGACTCTTTACTGACCATTGTGCTTTTTGCTTTGATTGAATCGAGCAAATTGCCCTTGGCAAATGAATTAACTGGGCCAGCATCTTCACCTGGATCAGTGATACGCATGGTTTCGATGTTGTAATCCAAGTCAATCTTTTGTCCTACACCGGTTGAACTACGCGATTTCATACATTGAATTTGATACTTGCCACGCTCACGCATGGCACGACTTGTAAAGATACCAAACACGTTATCCGCAGTATTAATCTTAGAAATACCGCCCGAAATATGACTGTGGTCAAATTCAATTTCTTCCACTGCCGATCTATTCAACTGCGAAGCTGTTACAAACAATACATTAAGTTCTTTGGCCAAGTTACGCAACTCTTCTGAAACATATTTGTCTTTAACAAACAAATCATTTGGACTGACCTTGGCACTAACTGGCATCAACAAGTCCAAATAGTCGCACATGACAAAGTCTATTTTAATGCCTGTTTGCACTTGCACTTCTTTGATGTAACTGCGAATGTCATTGATGTTGCTCTGTGCTGGCAGGGCCTTGATACGATATTGTCCAGTTTTCTTTGATACCAATTTGACTTTGAGTGTTGCTTGATCAATGTCTTTGCGAATTTCTTTTGTGCTCATTCCGGCCAACATGGCATCAGTCCTTAATGCACACAGTTCTTCACTGAGTTCTAAACTGATATACACTCCTGACAGTCCTGCTTGCAACCAACTCAATGCTATGTTCATCATGACCAAACTCTTACCCGATCCTGATCCTCCAGCAAAAATATTCAGTTCACCACGGCTGAATCCACCATACAAGATTTTATCCATCTGCGGCCAACCAGTGCTTACTTGTCCACCCGAGTTGAAGTATTTGTTAATGCGAGCACTAGGATCACTAAAGTAATCCGTGCCCATGTCTTTAGTGAGTGATATCTGCACCGCATCTTTGATTAATTTTTCTACAGGATCATACTCGCCCTTTTCTAGCAAGTCTGCTGATTTTAAAATTGCTCGCTCTAATTCTTGTCTACGAGTAAAGCCTTCAAACTCATCCATGAACCACTCAAAGTGCCCTTCGTTCAGATCTGGAATAACATTGAGTTTGACGCCTGTGCTGGCACTGATTTGTTCTACAGTAGGTAGTGTCTTGTGTTGATCGCTGTGTCGAGCAATAAACTCAGCCGCAGGACGTAAACTGCGATCAAAGTTTTCTGGATTGTAAATGTTTTGAACGCGAACATAACTTTCTGCGTCCTGCAACATCATTTCTAAGAACAAGCGTTGGACATCAAGTCCGTAATCTTTTAACAAGTTGTTTCTTCCTTAGTTCTATTTTAATTTTGCTAGTTTCTCTTGCTGACATTATAGTTAGCAAGGCTCCTAGACGTCCCAATTTTATCACAGCGTCATTGACGTCTTTGCAATCTTCTGGCCACTCGGGTATACTTACACTGTATCCCAATTCCACGGCACGATTGATCAAGTCTAATCCTGCTGTATCTTGATCTGGCACCACAACGACTTCTTTGCCTAAGCTGCGAATTAGTCTTGCCTGACTGTCACTTATGGTGTTATGCATCACTGCCAATCCACTGATGCTGAGTGCATCAAATATGCCTTCAGTAACAATCACATACTGCCAGTTGGTGTGTTGCAAATCTATGCCAAACACATAACCGGGTTGGCTATGATTGATATACTTGGGTATTTTGTTATCTAAAAATCTAGCAGTCCAACCTACAACTTTATCGTTGTAAGTAAATGGAATCAACACATAGGGCCTGGTCCAATGAACACCATCAGTCTTGATTGATGTCATTACCGGAAAGTCTTCTGGTACTTTTCTTTTACGAATATAATCCCAGTATAACGGAAACTCTGGTGTGACTACTTCAGCAAATGGTGGAAAATCATCCATCTCCTCGAACTCGATAGCACTGAGAGTGTTGAAAATCTTTTGTCGATCTTCTATTATGCCGTGTATGTTACGATGGCGTAGACTTTCGAGATTGAGCATTTCGATCTCAGTGTCTGGCACACCCATCCACGATAATAATCTTTTGGCTTTGAAACTTAAGGTACGGCCTAGCACAAAACTGGCTGTGTATGAGCAGTTGAAGCAATGGTAGCTCCAGCCCTGTTCAGTCGCTTTGATACCACCACGTCCGCGACGGTCTTGCGAATTACCGTTATGAGTGCAACATATCGCATTGAAACTAAGCCAGCCTTGTGGACTGGGTTTTCGTTTCGCAGGCAAATATTGAAGTATATCAAGCATTGCTACATTGTAGCAGATTTATCCGCAAACCGCAAGACTGTTTGGTATTATCTATAAAGAAGATCGACCACATAACCCGTGCTGATTATAACTGCAGCACCTGTTTGGTTAGGGTTATTTGGATACACACCGGCGCCCATGCCAGCATTGGGCAGGTACCAATAGCCCGAACCACCATTGGTCACTTCGATTCCAGTTACCACACCATCAGACACCGTGGCCACTGCGGTAGCACCTGCACCATCACCAATAAAGTTGACCTGTGGTGGTGCTAGATATCCAGTGCCGCCATTGGTAACTGTAACACTGGTCACTACACCATCTTCTGTGGTTGCATAGGCTATAGCCGGAGTTCCGGGCTGTGTTGGCACAGCAAAGATGCTGTTGTTGAAACACAAGCGCAAGATCGGATGCCATCCTACGATGTTCATATAGATAGTGCGGGTTTCGTTGTAATAGGTGGTCGATTCGGTTACGTTGTACCAAAGACTTTCGTAATTGGCTGCACCTTGCGCTTTGATTGTGCCAGTGTAGCCTACTAATGTCATTTGTATAGTGGTAATGGCATTAGTGGGTTCGATAAAACTGCTGTAGAATTCTGTGTTGGCAAAACTGTTCCAGTAGTTGCCGCCGTTGGGATTACCTGACCAATAAGTGCCAGGACTATAACTGCCCCAGGCAGTGCCATCTAAACTGGCCTGAGCACTCAATTTAGTTGTAGGAATTGTTAACGGAGCACTAGGAACATGTTGTGGCAGTATCGAATCTACAATAACAGCAGGTG
>Ga0214919_10000989_pt1 | contig 48071 bp, 70 predicted proteins | sample LL1503_MetaG_FD_177994 | JGI IMG/M metagenome (GOLD analysis project Ga0214919, IMG submission 177994) | Freshwater microbial communities from Lake Lanier, Atlanta, Georgia, United States - LL-1503 | ecosystem: Environmental > Aquatic > Freshwater > Lake | place: USA: Georgia | collected...
CGTCTTCATAGCGAAGATTTTGCTCGTTCATCAATAGTTCAGCATTAGTACCAAACGCTAATCCGCTTTCGCTAGATACTGCTACGCCACCGCCGTTACCGTATTGAAGATAGTTCTGATTCATTAACAAGTCAGCATTAGTGCCTTCTGCTAATCCGCTTTGGCTAGATACCGCAGTACCACCACCGTTACCGAATTTTACAGTTCTCTTAACATAAGCACCGTCCAAAAGGTCTGCGCCGTCAATAGTTGTAGTTCGTCCATTGCGTTCAACTTCGATTTCGTTAATCATACGATTAGGAACGTATTTTGCTTTGCTAGTTAATTTTTTCTTTGTTGCCATTTTATTTGTTTTAAAATTTATTTTTTATTTATAATCCTCCAATTGAGTAATTGAATCCGATTGACATATTACCGCCGTCAGCGTATTGAAGATAGTCTTGATTCATCAACAAGTCAGCATTAGTGCCTACTGCTAATCCGCTTTCGCTAGATACTGCTACGCCACCACCGTTGCCGTACTTTGGCTCATACCCTAGAAAAACTAATTCAGATTTCTCAAACTTTACATATTCATTACCGCCTCTATGCTTAATTTTAACTTCGTATGTTTTGCCGTTGGGCATAGCTTTAACAATTTGTCCTTTTGAATTAGTATATTGACTAGGGTAACTAGGCATAATTTTTACCATATCACCTACTTCAAGCATTTTACTAGAAACAGTAGAGCCTTTAGCGAATTGCTTAACATAACTAACCGTACAACCTTTTTCTTCAGCGATACGTTCAATAAGTTTTACTAATACGTTTGTGCTTGCTGAATACTTATTAATTCCCTCTAAAATTCTTACAGACTTGCCTTTTCTAACCGCTATTAGTGTTTGATAATAGCGAATTAAAACCTCGTCAGAGTATTCATTATAATAAATGTTTTTATTATTTAATGACATTTGCTTGTTGCTAGTCATAAAACTTTCAACAATTTTTGTATTTCCGTCTTGTTTTGGCATTTTGTTACTATTTTATAAAATATGTTTTTATTTACCTTGTCCCTTGTTGCGTGAACGATAAATTAGGTATCCAACGATGCCTAACACCAAAACTGCGCCACCTACGATTAATCCGATTTTCAATCCCCTACTCATACCTTTTTCTCCTAAGTCTGAATTTTTGAAAGGAAATTGCTCTCCCTCTTCGGTAGTCAAAGTGGTAACGTCTTTAGCGTCTAATATTTTAGCTAGTTCTTTCTGACCCGTTTCTTCGTTTGTAATAATTTTAGTTTCGCCCGCACCTTCTAAATCTTTCTTATCGTATGTTTTTCCGTCTTGACCTTTAGCCGTTTGGTCATTTGGAACTGCAACCTTACTTCCGTCGGGAAGGGTTTTTTGTCCGTTTTCTACGGGTGGTAAAACGTCAATAAATTTATCTCCTCCCGTATCGTTACTTGGTGGACTTGGAGGCAGTGGAGTTGGAGGAAGAGGCTGAATCGGTGAGCCTTGTGCTTTCGCATTTTGGTTTCTCTTTTCTGCGTCGTTTCTCTCCTTTAGTTTTTTATTAAAGTCTGCTTTCTCTTTATTATAATCTGCTTGTGATTTTTTCTTGTTTTTTCGGTCTAATTTAGCTAATCCTCTAGCCTCTTTGCTTTTTGGCTTTAATTTACCAACAAACTTCTTGAATTGAGCACCTACCCATTTACTAGCTTGACCTACCGCTTTAGCACCTTTTACAACACCTTTTCCAACTGCTTTTCCGCCTTTTCCGATTCCTTTTCCTACTGCCTTAAAAGCACCTTTTACCTTTTCGCCCTTAGCGTTATAAAAATCTTCACCGTTAGCACTATAATACTCGTCGCCGTCAGCACCTAAATATACTTGTTCAGCATTGCCTTCCGCTTCAAAAAAATAATCTGAATTTGCGCTTATAATGCTATTTCCCGTAACACTAATAGGCACAAAGCCCTCAACGCTACTAAAAGAGTTTTCTTCTCCGTTAAAATGATACAGTTCTCCGTCAATAGAGTAATAGCCACTCTCTTTTTGAGTGAAGATGTAATCTGTAAAATCAGAATCTCCCTCGCCATAAGCGTTTTGAGTTCCTTGAGAATATGTTTTGTCGCCGTTTTTGCCTTCTAAGAGGATTGGCGCATTTGTGATTATTTTCATTTCTTTCTGTTTTTTAAAACCGAGTAAACTACCACTCCAATTATGCCTAGTGCTAAAACAGACCCACCTACGATTAGAAGGGTTTTCGTTTTTTTACTAGCTAATTCCTTCTCTTTCACCTTAGCGTCTGCTTGCGCTTGTCTTTGAGCAAGTATTGTTTGTTGCATTTGTGACCTAGCCTCTTGTTGTTTAGCTAAGGTATCAGAAGCACCAAATTGTTGTTTAGTTCTTTTGTCTGTTATCTTATTCGCTAAATCAATTCCACCTTTTGCTGCCCCCGCTAATAATGTTGCTACTGCGTTTGAATGTTCCTCTCCGTCGGCAGCGTAAAAATCGTCATTAGGCACGTCGCTAGTATCTTCAAAATTAGAAGCATCAAAGTAATTATACATTACCTTGTAGGTAGCTTTTACACCCGTATCGCTTAGTTCTTGCTCTCCGTCAAAGCCAACAGATTGATTACTGTGGTTTATTAGGAACGAAGCACCAAGCAACAATTTTCTGTTACTTGGCGCATTGCTCACAAAAGCATCTATAAGTTGTCTATCAGTAGCATCATCGGTTACGTTTATGTTCGCACCTCTTAATACTTCGATAAAATCGGCTTTGTTTTTAGCAAGTAAAGTAGCCAATTCGGTCATAATAACCTTGTTGGCGTTGGCGTTATCTTGGTTATTTACAAACCGAGTTAAATTGCTATAAAACTTGCTATTTACCATTTTACTTATTTATTGTATTTTTTAATCAAATAGATAGCTAAAATACCTACACCTACACCAATTGCTATTGCTTTTAGGTTTAGCTTAGTACCGCTACCGTCTGCACCCGAAAATGTTAAGTCAAATTCACGGGTTTGAGGCGCATCAAAATCTTGTCGGTCATCAATTCCGATTAGACCCGTTTGACCATTGAAACCTTCACTCTCTTCTGCGGCATATTCTGCGCCTTGTTCTGCGGCGGGAATTACAATTTGATTTGGTGAAAATTCGGGGTTTAGTTCTGCGTCAACGGGAGTTTCATCGCCACCGTTTTGACGTTGATTAGCGGCAACTTTTTTAGCCATTTTTAAAGCAACTGCGGGCGGGTAAATTTTACCTAAAGCCTTAGCAACTTGATTAACGCCTTTTTTGCCTTTGATGCTCTTACGCACCCTATTTTTTCTAGCTACTTTTTTCGCTTTCTTAACTTCTCTCTTACGGTTAGCTTCTTGCTTTCCACGACCTTTTGCATTAGAATAACCTTCTAAGCTAGCCTCTAATTCAGAAATCCTCTTGCTTAAATTGTAGATTCGTGCATTAACCTTGTTTCTATCTGTGTCGTTTTGAGCATTAGCCAAAAGCGTTTTAAGACTAGCAATATGTTCCCTACAATCTTCTATTTGTTGAGCAACACTTTTAACTTTAGGATTAATCGGTTGATTATTTCCGTCGGCATTTGTGAAATAATTATCTGATTCTTCCTCATAATAATCGTCGCCGATTAAAAAATTAAGGTCGTCTTCTCCGTCAAATCCACTTCCTTCTTCTCCACCTTCATCGCCACTATCATCGCCACTATCGTCGCCACTATCGTCGCCACTATCATCACCGCTATCTTCGCTTCCGCTATCTTCGCTATCATCATAAGCACCGCTATCGTAACCATTATCTTGAGGTGCACCACCGCCTTGAGGCTCTCCTCCACCTTGAGGTGCGCCACCGTCTTGAGATTCACCGCCGTCTTGAGGTACGCCACTATCTTGTGGTGCACCATAAGGTTGAGGTAAACCGTCTTGCGTTGGTAAATTTTCTTGGGTTGGTACACCGTCTTGAGTGTCGCCAATTGCCTTACGAGCAACTCGGCGTGTCTTACGCACGTCCTTACGAGTTTGACGAGCCTCTTGTTGTTGTGCTCTATTTACTTGACGCATTTGCTTACGTTCTCCACGATTTTTTATGCGTGTTGTCCTTTTCGCTTGGCGGTTAGTTTGACGTTCTGCCTTTCTTTTTGCTCGTCTTGCACGACCACGACCTCTAGCTTCTGAAAATTCTCCAAAAGCATCTTCAAAAGACGCTACTGATACAGTATTACTAGAATCTGAACGAGGGGTTAGTGTTACAATAGTTGGATTCATATTTTTTAATTTTTAAATTATTATTTACTTGCCTTAACAACAATAGCCTTACGTTGCTCAAGATATTTGCTAACGCCAAATCCTACAATTGCACCAACAACTGAATACATAATTGTACTTTTTTTGTCAAGTTTTTTATATTTACTCCACCCGTATCCTACACCTACGCCGATTACTGTGCCGATAATTACATTGTTAGTTAATAATTTCTTTCCGCTTGGTACTGAAATTACCGTTGGGGTCGTTACGCTGCTAGTAGCACTTGTCCCACTTGCGCCTAATGTTACTTCTGTTACTTCCATTGGTTTTATTTTTTTAAGGTAAATTAATTGGTTATTTTTTGTTTTGAATAGTTTATATGTAAATGCTTCACCACGTCTTTTACCTTTTATTAAGGCTTCGTTGCCGAGCAATATAGTTCCTTTTTTAATCACATTACTGCTTGCAGTAAAGTTTTGATGTTCCTTGTTAGGAATCAGTATTTGTGCATCTTCTATTACTTCTACTTCCATATTTATTTCTTTTCATTTAGGTATAAAAACATACCGAAGATTGCTACAACGCCAACAACCCCAACAATCATTAGTTGAGTGCTAGGCATTTTCATTATGTTTGTTTCTCCCTCAAAGCTAGAACTTCCGCCACAACCACAAGCACTAGAACTCTTATTACAAGAACAATTTGGATTACCGTCGCAATTAAAGAACTTATTACAACGTGGACAATTCGGATTTCCGCAAGGCGGGTGTCCGTCAAAATTAGATGTACTTAGTACGACCTCGCTTTTTATTGGCTCTTTCTCCACTACTTTTTCTACTACAATTGGCTTGGGCTGATTGTATTTTAATATAAAATCTTTGTGTGGGTGAATATCGGCAAAATCTTTCTCAATATCAAGTTTTTTTGGAGAATTAGAGTACATATTCGCAAGTTTTATTTCCAAATCACTTAGGTTTTTGGCATCTTCTCCCGAATACTTTTTCAAAATACTTCTAGCCCCGTCCGTCGAGCCTTGAGCCAAGACCGACAAGAGTGTTGCATATTGTACGTTTTTTCTATTATCTCTTTTACTCATTTTGTGAATCGTTACCGTACTTTAATCATTAAAAAAAAAGGGGCAAAAGGCAAAATCACCCTCACCCCTTTTTTAGGTTTTTTAAAACTTATTACCCTTTAGTAATTCCTTTTACGTCTTGCGTAGTTTGGATAATTACGGGTGCTACGTTTTTACCGCTTAAACGTGGTGCTCTTGCAGAGTTTAATGACATACCGCCGTTCAATTTAGCTTTTCCGCTAATAACTGCGATAGGGAACATTGAAATTACAAAAGTTGTTGCGTTAAACAATGTAAATGTGATATAAGTGTTACCATCAACCGTTACGGGTTTAGTTACATCAATAATATCAGATTGTTGTTGGTACGCATCACGCATAATTGACAAGTTAACGGGAACTGAATAAGTCTTACCGTTAGCGTCAACGTGATTAATGTTTAAAGTCACTTGTAACTGTGAAGAGTTACTAGACTGAAAACGCCATTTACCAATTTTGAAGAATTTGTTGTTTGATTGTGCAATCAAACGACCATATCCCGCAGTTGTACCCGTTTGTAAGTTGGTAATAACAACTGCTGCGTTGTTACCGTAGTTAGGGGCATTGTAATAATCGTTATATCCGAAAAGGTAAGCCAATAAAGAGCCCGCAGTTGGATTGTAATACGATAAAACGTATGGGTCAGAAACGATTTGTGATTGAGCACCACCACTTGCATAAGAGAATGGGTCGTTCATTCCGTCGCCGTATGAGAAATCATCTCCGTCGAAGTTAGAATCGTCGAAGTATGACATATCATCAGCAGAATCGTAGCTATCATATCCCGACATACGTTCTGTGCCGTTGATTGCTGAAAGCAATTGTTTTTCTTTTGAGGTCATTGTTAGTTTTTTTAAATTGTTATAAAATGATTGAATTTGTCGTTTTGGGTCAGCCAAAATGTAACTAGGCATCTCTAATCATTACTCTGTACACTCTTACCATATAGGTAATAGCACATTTCGTTTTTAAGATTGACCTTAAAACTTTAAATTTCTACTTTGCTGCTACTGCTTTTTTTACAAGCATTGGGGCAACAAATTTTTGGTGTACTGCTAAAGCAACCATTACGATTACAAGCGTTGTTGCCATTTTCTTTACGTTGTCTGTTGAAAACATTGTTTTAAAGTTTTAATTGTTAATATTAACTGATTTAATTGTGATTACAAACATACATTATATATGTTAAAAGGCGGACGCAAATCTTTTGTACAACCGTATTATAAAAACGACAAAACCCTTTGTTTAGAAGGGTTTGTGGTGTACTAAAAATGTACTAAAAAAAAATTAAAGAGATGCCTTTTGGGAAGGTTTTTTTGAATTTCTGTAACTAAAGTGCTATGTAGAAGTTGTTAACAGATTTCATTTCTGCTATTGTATTTTTTTGATTTTCCTTGCTAATTGCGTATTCGGAAGCATTAATAAACCTATGCTTGTTCATATTTAAACAACTTTCTGTTGGTAAATAAAAATTGAAATATCCCGAAAACACGCATCTAGTGCAGAATTGAGAGATTTCGTGACCAATTAATGAAACGCTTTCGTCAAAAGCACCAACTAAATAAAGTAGTTGTCTATCAAAAAAGCACACGCCGTCAACGGTATTTTCATTATTCACAAAAACATTAATTAGGTTTTCGTTATCGCTATGAGGTAGCGGTAACATTTCTAATTCTGAAATATCAGAAGGAATAGAGGCAACGCCACTTTTGGCAACAATGCTATGATGATACATTAATTCTACCAACCAATCTCTTTTAAAGAATAAACCCGTTTGCAATAAGCAAACGTAATCTCCCGTAGCCATTTTAAAAACACTATTGTATAATTCTGTTAGTGGAATTTTTTTTGAAGTAACATTAGTTGCTATTTCGTTAAAGTAATCGGAAGTCCTTTGGTCTTCTGTTTGGTCTATTACGAATAACTCAACCTCAACATCGCCAATTGTCTTCATATATTCTTTTGGCGCATCTTTTACGATAAACTCAACATCTCTTTCCTTAATAGCAAAACCAATGCTTTCAAAAGAGTGTCTAGTAAACCAATAAGTGCCTTGCGCTACATAACATACCGATACCTTTTTCATTTCATATAAATATTATTGTTTTGAGTTAAAGCAAATCGGTTGGCGGTAATCCATTAACACCTAATTTTATTTCTGATTTGCTTAATGCTTTGGTAAATTCAACCCCGCATTGATTATTAAATTCTTTTATAAAATCATCTGCGTTAACGCCATATTTATCTATTGCATTAATGGTCTGTGTTACAACTTGACCGCCTTGCCCCGTATGAATTAAATAAACGTATTTGTCATTCATTTTTTCTACCCTAACGACAACCGCAGTAGGCACAATTTTTATGCTTTTTCCGCATACATTTATTTCAATCTCATCCATTTGTTTTTTTATCTAATTGTTCCTTAATGCTTTTGTAAAGACTTATTTTGTCTTCAATGTTATCTTCTATCTGTTTCCAATTAACGTGGTACAGTATGTGCTTCAAATCAATATTTGTTGACTGCTCTTTTTTTGCTAAAATAATAGCGTCTTCGTAATTCTTTTCTAACTCTTCTAAGTCTAAATAGAATCGTATTAACTCGTCCTCGTATTCACTTTCTTTTTCTGCAATAAACCTATTAAGTTTACTTATCTTAATTAATGTTTCATAAGACTGAATATCTACTTCATTTTTTTCGTATTCAGACTTTTCTGCAAAATTTGTTTTTATCAATGCTATTCGCTTTTTTAGCGATAACAAATAATTCTTTTTGAACTGAATAAACTCCCTTAAAGAATCAATTTTTATATTTTTTATTGAGTTTATTTTCATAGATAAAAACGGATAGGCTTTTATGCCTACCCGATTAAATTTTATTGTTAGCGTGCACCCTTGCTCAATTGCTCTGACAATGTTTTTAAGTCAGCAATCAATTTTTTTACAAATCGTTGTGAGGTATTTTTGTCTTCTACCGCTTTCTCTTTTGGTGCTAAATACTTCTTAATTGCAAGATAGTGATTAAGTTTGTGCTCGTAATTTTCTTTGAAAAAATCAAAGTTAGTTTCCTTAATAACGCCGTCTAGTAAAGCGTCTTTTTTAGCAACTTCTCTAGCGTTATTCATTAAGTTCTCAAACTCCTCTTCGCACTCACTAAAAGACTTCATTTCGTTATCCAAATAGTCCTTAATTTGCTTTTCTTTTTCGTATATGGTTGTATGCAATCTAGCAAGTTCAATATCAGTTTGAATTACAATGATTTTATTCTCGTTTTTTTGATACGCACTAACCTCTTCGGTATTTGTAGTAAGCATACTTTTTCTCTTATTGAAATACTCAACTAAGTTTTTTAAGTCAGCTACTATTTTTTGCAAACTTTGTAGTCGTGGAAATTTATCCATTGGTATCGTTATTGCCACTTCTTCTAAATCGTTTTTTACTATTTGCATAATTTTATGTTTTTTATTGTTACTAAATCATTATTTGTCTTTTTTAGACTTTTTGTAGCCAAATCCCGTTTTATTGTTTCGGGGGGTTAGCTACGCCAACTCCTCTTTCTCTAGCAATTCTAGCAACTTGGTTTTCTGTTTCCTCTTGGGTAGGTGTCGTTTCGGTCAATTCTACTTGAGGTGCTTCCTCTTGAGGTGCTTCTACTTGAGGGGTTTCTGCTTGAGGCGTTTCTGCTTGAGGCACTTCCTCTTCCTTAATTTCGGGTGTGGTCGTTTGTTCTTGAGGAATAGGGTTTCCTACTTCATCAACTAATCCCGCCATACGGTCTGCTAAAAAGCTATTAGCAACTTTGTTTTCTGTGTTTTCTGTGTTTTCCATTTTTCTTTTTTTTATGTTAATTATTAATTTTCGTACTCTTCTAAGCCTTCGTATTCACCTTCTTGGTAGTTTTCTAATTCAATTCCTCCAATTGATTTTGGTCTAACCGAATTGTCTTGGGTTTCCATATCAACCAATGAAATCCGATTGCTTCCGATGTATCCTTTAAATATATCGCAAAATAAATCTCCTATGTTTGTTAAATTTCTTTCCATAGGTCTTATGCTTCTTCGGTTTCAACAGTTTCAATGCCGTCGTCTTCGGGACTTTTTTCTGATTCAATTTGTGCCATTAACTCCTTGTAATTAGCTATTTCGGCAGTAACTTCGTCAATGTCCCATTGTATAATTTTTTTGTCCTCAAACAACTCTTCCCTTTCGTCTTTTGTTTTACAAAATTTTATGGCGGTTGCTATGTCTATAAGTTCTTGTTTTAGGGAAGCCAATTCCTTCTCCATTTCTTTTAGTGTTTCGTCCATCTTTATTTTTTGTTTTTGTTTATTATGTTTGCTATACTGTAAGGTACTGTAAAAGGCAGAAATAAAAATAATAGCGTTGCTGAAAAAACAAACTCTATCACCCTATTTGAAAAAAGCATACCAACTATATCCGTCATTATCAATGAGCCGTCACTTCTAAAAGGAAGTAAACAGACCGCTAACGACAGAAAATAAATCCAAATTTTTAAAAATGACATAATTTTTATTTATCGGTTAATGCACTTGCAATTTTGTACGCTATAAAACCTACAATTATGGTAAGTAATATCGGCACGACAAATGTTGCTATAAAGTTATTTAATTTTTTCATTATAATTTATTCCCGTAATATTGTTCTCTGTATTGTATAACTTGACCCTCCAACGCCTCTTCCATACTGCAACTATTCATATCCCTAAACTCTTTGATGTACTTTTTATTTGTGTTTAAGTATTGACGGCAAGCATCGTCAAAATCTTGCTCTTTAAAGTTTCCTTCTATTTTATTAGCAAAACTATGTATGTAAACAAAGAATCGTTTGTCGCCACTAAAATATTTATTGTTTACAATAATTTGAGCAATTTTCATCATTGTTGGATTAGAAACCTTGCCTTTAATATCGTTCACGTTATCCGCTTGATAGTGCATACGAATCCAACGAGCGTTTTGCCAAATTCGGGGCTCAACGGGGCGTAATGATTGGTAGCTGATTAAAACGTCAACGGCTCTATGGCGTAAGTTTACTAAACCGCCAACAATTTCCTCCATAAATGTAACAGAAAGAATATATGTGTTTAAATCTTCTAGCACCAACATACCGTCTTTGTACACTTTAAGCAGAAATTCAACCGCTTCTTTTTTCTCCTTAATACCCAAGTTTTTAGCGTCAATACGACGACACTCTTGGTTTTCAGTCCTACTCCATTGCTCAACGTCGTGTAGTGCGATACGCTTTATCTCAAAGTTTTTGACATTGTTTCTAGCAAATTGCTCTACTGTATATTCTCCGTTTGTGTCAAATATAAGGCACTTTCTGCCTCTTACTTTTGTTGACAACTTGTCTTTAACGTACTGCGCTATGATTTGCATATTTTGGTATGTTTTTCCCACACCTTGTATGCCCGTACAAATCATCATACCCGCTTCACGTTCATTTTTAGGTTCTTTAGTTTTCATAATTACTCTATTACTGTTATGTCACTTATATCTGATTCAAATTTTTCTGAATCGCTTAACGTCAAAGCCTCTTCCATTGACCAATTAGCTTCACCGTCGGTATTAGTTGTTTCCGACGATTGCGTCTGCTCTTGCTGAACGGGTTGTTGTGGCTCTTCTTGAACAAATTGGTCGTTATTATTAGGGTTTGGTCTTGTGTATCCTTGCTCTTTTTGTTCTTTTCTCATTGCGGTTAATTGAGCCAAAACACTAGCTATTTGTTTTTGCATAGCAAATGCTTTAAGACCTAATCCCATAACTAAACTTCCTACGGCATCTATCATTAGTTCTTGCGTTGGCGTAGGGGCTATTCCTTTTTCTAACAAAACTTCGTATAGGCTATCCGCCATATCCTTTTTTTCGTCTTCGGAAACCTTTAATTCATTGTTTGCGTTTTTAACTTGCATCGCAAACCAATTCCTTACTGTTATCTGTTGGTTTTCGTCCAAAGCCAATAACATTTGCAAGTCCATTGTGTCGTTAATTTCGTATTCAATTAACTTATCCTCTGTAATGTCTTTCGTTACCCAATAAACACAACCAAATTCAGCTAGTTTACATACACCGTAAACGATAGCGGTTGCCATTTTCTTTGTGCTTTTACGCTTTCTTGCAGTAGAAACGCCGTCAAGTGCCTCGTTTAAAGGTGGCGTTTTTGACTTATCTGAATCTTTTTTAACGGTACTTAAAGCAGTTGAACTCTTTTTGCCACTTCCACCGCCACTAACACTTGTACCTCCGTCACCACTAGGTAATTCAAAACTATCACCCCAAGTAGTAGGCTCGTTAAATGTTGTTTGATTTGTTTTCTTAGGCTCATTCGGGTCTTCTATTCCTCCACTCTTAACATAATCACGAACAATTGGCTCTGCCTTATTAAAAGGGTCAATAATAGCATCACTAGAGGGTGCGTCAGAATTTCTTTCCGCTACCATTGAATCACGAAACTCTTTGTGTTTTTCGTAATCATCAGTAGTTTCTGAATCTCCGTCTGCTGAACTAGAATCGCTTTTTGTTGTATCCACATCTATTTCCTCAAAATCAATCTCTTCTGCACCATAGGTATTGTGCAATTCCTCTAATTCCGAAAAGTTAGTTGCGGGATTAAAGTCTTTTGCTTGAACACCCTTAGCTTCCAAGTTTTTCTGTATAGCCGCAATATACCTTCTTTCTTTGTAGTTAAGGTTTCCTTTTTTTAGATAAACTTTTATAGCCATTTTACTTATTTTCTATGTTATTGAGTTTGTTTATTACCTTTTCTTTGAGCATCTCTATTGATTCCTTGAACTGTCTGTCGGGCTTAATATTCATATCTAAATTCTTATAAATTTTAATGGCAGACGCAACGGTGTTATGATATTTAAAATGAAAAACCTTGTTAGCAATATGCCTAGTTGACAACCCTAATGTAAAGTGCAGTAAACAAAAAGCAACTTGCCTAGCTTTTGTTACACTTTGATTTGACTTACTGTATATCAATGCTCTATGGCTAATGTTATACGTTTCGCAAACTAAATCTAAAATATAATTTTGTGCTTGATGCGTGTCCTCTTTCTTGTTTATAACCGTCACCAAATAATCGTTCAGTTCGGGAACTGTACAAGTTTTTAGCACATCAACGATGTTTTTAAGCAACTTTTGTATTTCGCTTTGCGGTAGCCTACTACTCATCTTTTTTGTTTTAAGTATCGCACTTTTTATTTGTAAAAAATAATTACGTCTTATTACAAAAATAGACAAAATAAGCGTACAAAAAATAACGCTATTCAAATGTTAAAAAAAAAATGTTAACTTTGCCTTAAAAGGCACTATTGATATGGAGAATGAAATTGAAAATAAAGATATTAACAACGACGCTTTCAATAAAAACGAAAAGCAACTAAACTTTAACAAGATAAAGGGCACTATTTGTGAACTAAATGACGGCGAAAAGTTTTGCTCTGTAACGCTTTTGGTCGGTCACGAAAATATGCGGAAAGTAAATGTTGTTGTTAAAAAATCTGATTATGAATTTATTAATCAAAAATTTTCAATTGGAAGTAGGGTCTATGTTAAATTTTATCTAACTAGCCGATTCAAGCACGGGCGTTGGTACACAATGGCTAATTCGCTATCTATGGATAGCCAAGATTAGTCTTTTTTCAGTTCAAAATACTGCTCAAAAAACTCTGAACTTACTATTAATTTAGTTTCCTTTAAAACCGCCTCCGAACATTGGAATTTATTATCTTTTCTAATCAATGCTTCTTGCATAGAAATCCAAAAAAACATACCGCCTTCTCTAGTGGTGGATAGGACGTTACTGAAAAACGCCTCATTTTCTCTTTTTTGATACTTACTTAACCCACTAATGTAATTGCTCATATATTTTTTCTTAATTGTTTACGAATGTACTCATATTTTTTACTTATTCACCCATTCGGGTATAGACCTACTTTTCCAACTATGTAAATGTGTCTTGTCTTTTATGTAATAATTACGATAAGAAAGTACGGGGTCACCTTGAACTTTGCACTCATCGGGCATAGCTAGTGCGGGGGTGGTCATAGGAACGCTTGGAAGGTTTGGCTTATTTTCTATACACCAATTGATTATAGCTTCGCACTTATGCGTTTTTCCGTATCGGAACGTGTATTCCTTACATAACTCAATACCTAGTTCTGTCAGCCAATTATAGTTTTCTATTGACTGCATTATCCAAATATTGCAAGGGTGGTTTTTGTGTGTTGGCTTATAGGGTGCTTCTCCGCCTTTTTGCCAAATAGCCGTGCATAACATTTGTGCGGTTTCGAGGGGCATTTTTACAACGTGCTTGTCAACGTGTAGCTTACTCGCAATAGCGGGATTTGTGTGCAATACAAAAATATTCATATACTTATTTTTTTTTGGTTTTTTTGATTGGCTTTTTTGTCCTTTTTTCAACCCAATATTTTGCATCTAATCGCATTGTTGGGTCTTTAGCTATTTCACTTAACTTAACTGTAACCGCTTTCATACTTATTTTTGTTTTTAGAAATTATGGTTTTTATACGGGTCGTATTCGTCCGCTTTGTTTTTTATAAACTCATCTATTTCGGCTATTTCCGAATCAGAAACCTCAACCTCAACGCCACTTTCCATTATTGAATAAATCTCAATATCTCCATATTCGGGAGGATTAAATCTGTCGCCCGCACGGAAGGGTGTTATCACAAACTCAATATTAAGTTTTCGGTTAAACCCTTTGCTATCAATGTATTCGTAGTTTATTTTTTTGTTCATTTGCTAAAGAAAAGTTGACTTTAATTCTTTTGTTGCACAAATATACAACTAATTTTTTATAAAAAAATCATTTTACGAATAAAATGTTAGTAAATACTATAAGTCTTTGATTTTTAGGTTTATAAAATTAAGCCTTTGGCTTAAATTAACCCGTCAACTTCTGCTTTCTGCTTTTCTCTAGCTAATTGCAACAACTTAATTTCCCTATCAATATTTAGCACTTCTTTTTGTATTTGTTGATGCTTGGTATTATTGCGATAAGCCATTACACCCACAATTGCGGAGATGATTCCCACCCCCGCAACTAATAGGTTAATAGTTAATTGTTGTTTTTTATCAATAGAAGCCATTACTTCGCTTGTTGGGCTTTTTTCTTGTCCATTTCGGGCTTAATAAAGTATGTGTACGCCACAAAAGCTACAATAGCTGCGCCGATAACATATATCATTGTATTACTGCCACCCTTACTTGAAGACCCACCGCTTGTGTCAAATTTTGCAATCATTTTGTTTATTTTTTAGATATTGTGAATAATTCGTCCCCACTTTCTAGTAGCCTAAAGTTTGATGTTTCGATTCCGTTTTCGCCGTCGTCGTCGTAATTATCAAATAGGGTATTGTAAGTGTTTTTAAAACCACTTTTAATTTGGTTAGTAGTCCACTCCTTTTTACCGCTATTGAACATTTCCGTCAACTCCTTCTCGATAGATTGACCTAAAGCAGAATTTTGAGGTTGAGGCTCTTCATATTCCTCATCAATTTCCTCTTCTATCTCATCTCCGTCGTAAGGCATATCATCCTCGTTCTCATCGGTTTCGTCAATAAAGTCCAAAATCTCCTTAACAACCCACTTGTCGTTGGCTTTGATTTTTGCTAAAGTTTTATCGCTAACGGTATTACCCTTTTTTTCAGCCATTTTCACAGATTTCTCTATGTCTTTTAGCGTTGTAATCCCGATTTTAGCGTCTTCGGGTAGGTCGCTAATGCTAAGATTATGCTCTTGCATTAACTGTTCGTAGGCAAAGTTTATCTCACTCATATTTATTTATTTTTAGTTATTAATTTGCTTTTTTCTAGTAAAATTTACCCTTATCTGTGCGGTTTCTAGCTGATTCGTAATACTCTCTATTCCCCGAATGTTTAGAATCAACGTATTGGTTGGCGTTTCTTCTCATAAAACTTGTGCCGTCCTTTTTTTCAATCTCTGAAATTCGGTGAGATTTTCTATGTCCGCTTGGCATTGCTTGGTACATTTTATCACGTTTTGGGTCACTTCCCGTTGTGCGTGGCGTTGTATAGCCACCTCTACGGTATTCAAATTCCTCCTCTTCAAAGATTGAACGTACCATTTTTGGCTTTTTTCTAGCGTCAACACCTCCGCCTCGTACCATTTTCTTACCGCCTTTTAAACCCGCAAGGATTTTTTTCAATTTAGCAATTGCCTCTTCGTATTCAGCAATAAGTTTTTCAATTTCACGGGCATCCACGCTACCTTTTTTGGCACGTCCTTCTACGTTTGTAGTAACACGGTCAGTCGTTTTAGCAACTGCTTCTTTGTTCCTTGTAGCGGGCGTTTTCTTAGGCTCATTAGCACGTTCTTGAGCACGTTTTTTTGCCTTAGCTTTACCTTCTTTAGCCTTAGTTAAAAGTTCGTCTAAATCGTATCCGTATTTTTTAGCCTTTACCTCACGTTCCTCTAACTCTTCGCAGTCTAAGTCTTCGTCATCATCACGCTTTGGCTTAGATGCACCTTTAGATTCGGTTTTTGCTTCGGGCTTGCTTTCAGTTTTTGGCTCTGCTTTAGGCTTCGCTTCCTCCTTTTTTTTTGGCTCTTCTTTTGGCTCTTCTTTCATTTCAGCCAATTTCTTTTCATATACCGCTAAAAGTTGTGCTTTTTGTTTTTCGGGTATTGCGCTATTTTTTTTAATAGCTTCTATTTTTGATGTAATTTCTGCTTTTGTCATTTTTTTTAAAATTTAATTGTTATATATTACCCTAGCAATTCCTTCATAAACTCAATCGCTTCCATAGTTTCCTTCTTTTCTTTGCCTTTTTGCATAGTAGAAAGTTCCTCTAAAAACGCAATTGCCTCAAGTGTTTCAGCACTTTCGTCAACTGTTTCTGTAACACTAGGCGTAATATTTTCGCCACCCTTAACCCATTTTAAATAAATGGCGTAGATGTGCCTATCTAGGTCAAGTGCTAAGTCAATTGTTTTTGTGAAATTATCAGTTTCTTTTTTCAAAAAAGATACTATGTTTGATAAGTTAAAATCAAACCCCGTCATTTCTTTGACAATATCTTGCTTGTCTGAATAGACGTTGCCGAAGTTTACGCCTTCGTCAAGTAATTTGTGTGTTTTATAGTTATACTGCATTTTCTAACGCTTTTAATTGTTGTAAATATATTGTTCCTATCTCTTTGTTAATGTCGGGGTACTTAGCAGCATTTTCAGTCAGTCTTGAGGCAGCAACTATAAAGGCTAAAAAAGTATATAAGTTATTTATACTTTCAGCCCTTTGCTCTTTCCACAAGGCAAATTTAATGAAATTTTTGCTATTTCCAAACATAATTTGTTGTATAAATGTGTAACCTTCATAATCCCCGTCCTTAAAATACACGGTTAGCATATCTTCATTTCTAAAAACGCTAGCCGTTGTTCTTGCATCGTTTGGTAAATTTATTTCGACATTTAGCATATTAAATATGCCCAATTTATTAAAGGCATCGTGCAGAATTGTGGAAAACCCGTAGTCGGGGTCAAAAGCATTACCGCTATTTTGGATATACCTTAATAGGTTTTTCGCCACCTCTCTGTCAAATTCACGAACTTCCGCAATTGTTGTTTGTAAATTATTCTCTATTTCTTCTGCCGTTTTGCCTTCAAATTTACCGAAAAAAGATACCGCTTTCATTAACGAAGATGATAAATGGCAGTAATAAAATGCGCCCTTGTGGCTAGGCAACACGCCTTTCGCCTCAAAATCCTTCATAATATCTTGCATTATTGCAGAAGAAAGTGATACAAAAACATCTTGTTGAGGGGTTTCGTCCTCTGTTCCGTCGGGAGGCAAAGACCTTAAAACTCTCGATATATTGTAAACGGTTGGTGTTGCTTCGTTCTCTTCTAAAATTCTTACTAGCGACTTATTTGAATCTATTAATTCAACAACCTTGCCTATTAAGGTATCCCTTCCGTTTACGTCTTCAAGCAAAACCTTATCCCCCACTATAACGAAGTCACTTCTCCACGTTATATATGATATGGAACTAGCTTCTTTTTCAAGTTGATAAGTGGCTATTTCCTCTCCAACTCTAAAATGCCTTCTTTCTAATTCTTTTTTATTGTCATCAAAATCTAATTGATTAATGGTAACACCCTCTTTTTTTTCAGTAACTTTAAATACCATTCCAAGATATTCGGTGGTATTTGCATAACTCGCAATAAGTTTAGCATCTTTTCCGATTATATTCTCGTCTTCTTCACCTTCTCCTTCACCTTCTCCTTCACCCTCTCCCTCACCTTCTCCTTCACCTTCTCCTTCACCCTCACCTTCACCCTCTCCTTCGCCTTCACCCTCACCTTCACCCTCTCCTTCGCCTTCACCCTCTCCTTCGCCTTCACCCTCACCCTCACCTTCACCTTCACCTTCTCCCTCACCTTCACCTTCTCCCTCACCTTCGCCCTCTCCTTCTCCTTCTCCTTCGCCTTCGCCCTCGCCTTGTGTCTGTGGGCTTCCATTCCCACGTTTTTTAGCACTTAGGTCTGTTGCGTTAGGATTGCTTGCGCCTCCAACCGTTGTATCTGTTGCAGCAGTATCTCCCTTTGTAATTTGTTCGGGTGCTTCAAATGTATCGTCAATGTTTTCCGCCATAATATTATTTTAAAGTTGTGTTAAATTTATCAATCATTTGATTCAAAGTTTCTTTCTTACCCATATAGTTTCCCTTGAGGCTATGATGTAAATAATCTATGTTTAAAATCTGAACATCAACTTCTTTTTTACCAATAAAAAACTTTGCCTTAACACTATGACCGTTAACGATAGTGTTAATAAAATGCCATTCGTTGTCCTCTTTAAACATACCTTTTAATCTTTCGATAAAACTCGGTAATTCGTCTGCTACCGCAACCTCAACGGCTTGTTCTTCGGGCTCTAATTCCGTACTAGATTCCGTCGCTATTGGGGTTTCTTGAATAACCTCAACGTCTTCCGAAAGTGGCTCATTAACCACTTGCTCAATAATCTCTTCTTTAGGCACTTCAATCATAGTGTTTTCTACCAATTCTCTTAGCTTTTCAACAAAAAATAATCGTTGAGAAAGTTCTTTTTCTTGCGCTTCATTTACTTTTGGTAAAAACATTCTCCCAAAATCTTCATCAAAAATAGTAACGTCCATTAAAGTTCTTCCTTTAACTAAATCATTAGTAAATCTTGGCGTAAAGTTTTGTTTAGCTAAATAGCATAAGAATAGTTCACAAAAAGTTTCATCTATTCCGCCGTTATCAACAATTTGTTTTGCGTTAAGGTTATTTGCAATAGTTAAATCTACTGCTGACCGACCCATTAAATCCGCCACTATATGACCTAGTTCGTGTAAGATTGGTTGAGCCGAAACACTTTCAAACAAGTGCATAATGTATTTTTCGTCTTCAATGTTTTCTATTGCGCCCTTAATAACGGGTGGTAATTTTTCGTCAGTAAGTAGGTCTTCAAATACAGAAGTAATGTCCTTTTCTTTTATTGATTCAGAAGTTAAGGGCGTTACATATCCTAAAATTTCCTCCTCAATTTCAACATTGTGTTGAACGTCCCTAGATTCTAGTTCTCCCGCTAAACCCTCGTAGCTTTTAAAGAAAATAGTGCTTATATCTTGTCTGCTATAACCTTGTCCAACAAGTCGGGTAGAAGACTGTTGTGCCTTTTGATAGTAGCCAAGTATTAACTCCATAAGTGCAGAAACCTCTGTACCCAAGTAATTCTCTAGGTCAGTTTTTGCGCTTCCCTTAGCGTTTAGATATAAATTAAGCAAAATATTTATTGCGTTATCAATATCAGAATAATATTCAGATTCACTTACAGAGTTTTTTAACTTGCCTATTTTAAGAAATATTCTATTAAATTGCTCGTAAGAGTACCTTCCGTTACTTGTTGCGCCCAACTTATAAAGTTGAGTTATTTTCTTTTGAGCATAATAATATCCTTTTACATTTTCGCCACCAATAGCTTGAATCATTTTTGCTACAAATCTATTTCCACCTTGTGCAAAACCTTCTATACCTTGTATAGCGTGCTGAACTTCGTGTAATAAAACTGTTTTAAAATCAAAGTGGGCTTCGTTTCCAATCATCATTAAGTACCCTTTTGGATTGTAATAGAAAGAGTAATCACCTTCGCCCATACCCCTATTATTTACCCCATAAAAAATAGGTAATTGAAAAAGACTTGGATAGTGCTTGTATAGTGTAGGGTGCTTTAAAACATCACTTAAATAAATGTCCCAACCGTCCGCTAATAGTTTTTGTATGCTTGCTGAATCTGAATCGTTCATATATCTAAATATGTCGGCTTCATCTTTCTTGAATTTACTATCAGATTTCATAAACATTGTATTGACGGGAAGATTAGGTATAGTAACATCTTTGTCAATAACTGTTTTTCTCCACTTTTGGTCGTGCTTATTGAAAAACCAATTAGTCTTAGCGTATATTTCGTTATAAGAAAAGTTGTTTCTTAACATCTCCTTAGCCTCTTTAAGAGAAGCGTCTTCTTTAGAAAGTTTAGAGTTTTCGCCAACGTACAAGTATCTCAATTTTCCCGATTGCTCTGCTATTAAACCGCCTTGAGGCATACCAACCGCCATAACGATTTTATCAAGGCATCCCCCGTAAAAAGACTTGTTTTTTATTTTACTGTAATATGTTTCAATTGCATCTGAAACCAAATATAGCGGCTCTAAAACTTGATTGTTTGCTCTTACAAACCTTTCTACTGCATTGACGTAGCTAGAACGACTATTTATTCTAAATACGTTTTCGTACATCGTATTCTTTTGCCTAGCTTCAATACTTTCTAAGTCGCTAGCTTTTGCTTTTGCAAAAAACTGTAAAAGTATTGGGTTGTTTACTCTATAATGTTCTGAATTTTTATCTACAAGTTTTCTTGCGTATGAAAAATAATATTTTAAAAATTGATAAAACAACACGTTTTGAGTATCAAATGGTGCTTGAAAGTAACCCAAAGAATACGGTTGATTGCCCCCGTGTAGCGGTGGATTTCTGTTTAAGTTAAACGTAATATCGTTAACAATCTTAACGCCTTGAATATCTGTTATTTCAGATATGGTGTCGTCGTACCAATAATAAAACACAAGATAGTTTGAATCTGTTAAAAACCTCATTTCATCAATGGGCAACAGTTCATACATCACAGTTCTTTTTAATTCATCTAGTGTTATTTTCATAGTATAGTTTCAATAATGTTTAAGTCGTTGAAAAACCCGTAATAACAACCGCCCTTCTCCTCAAAATCTTCGATTAGCTTTCCGCTATTGCTATCAAAAGCGTATATGTTATAACGTCTGTTTTCAATAGACCCGTTATGATAAGTTATAATCTGCGAAACAACAAAAATGTATTTATCGTCTTTTTTGTTAACCGCCATTTCATAATTAACCTCTACCGAATGATAACCCTTGTGTGGCAATTCGTGTAAAACACCCTTAATGTTTTTCAACTGAATGTATTTGGTAATTTCGTCCTTAACGCTTTCTTTAATTTCCATATTTTTATTTTTTAATTAAATGTAATCCGCACAATCAAAGTCATCGTATGTCTTAGCTACTTGAGTGTCGGGTAGAGGCACGTCGTATCCCAACTTAATAAGCGTTTCTTTATTTTGATTTTCCGCTTGGCATATAATTCTAATCATATTGGTTTTTGCGCCGTCTTCTGATTGAGTATCGTTTCCTCCAATAAAATAATAAAGCACGTCCTTCTCGTCAACAATATCTTTAGCCTTAGCCGCTTCTGCTATTAAATCCTTAAATTCACTTAAAGTAGCGCAACCGTAAAGCCCTTCATTTAAAACGTCCCTATTAAGCCATTGTTCAGCCATAAAGTAATCAAAACACCTTATTCTGTAAAAAGAAGGGTCTGCCATTGGGTAAAGAAGTCCTAAACTATTAATTGGCTCATCGTATGGTTTTACATCAAAAATATGAACTCTGAATCCACTTCTAAGTGTACCGTTAAAGTTAAGTGTATCTCCCCAATGCTTTGTGTCAATGCAAGCCGTAACTCTTACTGCATATCCTTTTGATTGTAAAAAGTTACATATCATTACTGCTGATAATCCCGACCAATAAGGCTCGGTTAAACCCGCCGTTCCTCCAACCATAACAAATAACCTAATATTTCTATTTGGTCTAGGCATTTTTTCTAACCACAAAAAAGAAGCCTTATTATTGCTTCCCCAATCAAGGTTTCCGCCTTCTCTTACTTTTGTTTTTGGATTGTATGTAAAATCTTCTTGATACTGTGTTAAATATGCTTCGCTTCCGTCTTTTATAAGTTTAAAAACGGGTGCTTCAACCTCTTCAAACCCTCCTCCTTCAAATTTTTCAACTTTTACCTTGATTTTTTTTTCTGTTCCGTCAGCATTAAGAACACCTACGCCCTCGTTTATGAAAAAAAACTCCTTATGCTTGTCACTCCAAAGTCTTAATATTTTGTCAACCGACATCATAGCACGTTCGAGGCTAAAAGTGCCTATTTGCTTATCGTTTGGTCTTATTACGGGCTTTGGCAGTATTCCCATTGAAATCTTTTCTAGCCTTGCAAAAAATGGACTTAGCTTTTCGTAAGCATTATCGTACAAGCCTATATTTAGATAAGTTGTCCTTTCCATAGCATCCCTAACGCTTAATGGCACGGGAAATCCAAACCAATCAACTCTGTCGTCGTATGGAGGGTCGCCAACCATTCGTGGCGGTTTCGCTAAGTTTTCTTCATCACGCACTCTTCTGCGACGAATTGCATCTCCATAAGGCTTACCCGCAACGCTAGTGTCGTTTAAGCAATCTTCCGTAACCTTATCCCAATACTTCATATAGTGGGTAAGGTTTTTAAATTGCAGTATAGGAATATTAGACATTTTATTTAATTTTAGGCGTTAGGACTTACTCAATAATTTACTTGGTTGCGTTCCAAAGAACACCTTTGTCGTTTTTACCCGTTTTCACATTGAATCCCGTTAATCTCTTAAATTCTTGCTCAAAAAGGCTAGTAGTTTGTTCGGTGGCTTGTAATAGAATTTGGTCTAAATTTAAAACATTTCCGCTACCTTCGATTGATTTAAACTCTGCCAATCGCTTCATATTTTCAGCCCTTTCTGTTCCTAGAGAGTTAATAAATGACATAACGCTATCTTTTAATGTTTTTCCTTCTCCGCTTTGTAGCCAAGTGCCGTTATCAATTTCCTCCTTAGTTGAGCCAACGGGATAAAAAGCCATAGGGCTATCTAATAAACGTAACATTTGCATTTGATAAACTCGGTTAAAGTTTAGCATTGAACGAAGTGTAATTGCTTCAATACTATCTTTTGGCAATTGTGCTCTTAGACCTTGTGCGATGTTATAAATTGCAGTATAAGTAAGGCTCATTTCCAACACGGGGTCTTCATTTACTTGGTACATACTTCCCGAAAACCTATCCACTAAAGAGTAATCTTGACGGTTATTTCCCGAAAAGTTAACGCTAGTTGATTTCATATCAGTATTTCCCGCACCAACAACCATAAAATCGGGGTGTTTAACTATTTTATCTCCCTTTCCATTAGTGAGTTTTGCGCCGTTGTCAGCCGACATAGACAAGGCATCGTTTAATAAACCCGCAGTATTTGGGTCTAGCTTTGGCAACTCATCAAGTATTAAAACGCCACCATATTGCCAAGCCTTTTCTAACTGACCTTTTTCATAGCCCTTAGTTGTGAAACCTCCGATAATCTGAATTGGAGAAGTCCATTGGCTACAATTTAGCATATAATACGCTTCTCCTCCTTGTTCTGTTGGAGTTCCCATTCCGTATCCGCCTCTTGCCTTTGGTGTATGTAAAAAATCAGCAACACTTTTTGCTAATACGGTCTTACCCGTACCCGCTTTTCCGTAAAGATATACGTTGTTTCTTAACATTAAATCGTCAACCACCTCTTTGAACATTTTGCTCTTCGGTGTCATATCATCTATTAGCGGCTTTTCAGTAGCTATCGGAGATTGCGGTACTACGGTTGTGCCGCTAGTTGTTGTTGGTTTTGCCATAATTGTATTTCTTAAATCTGTTGATAAATCGTTAATTGTTATTGGTGTGTTTTTTAATGCGTCTTTAATAGCTTTTTGGATAGCGTCTTGTTCCGCAGCCCGTTCTCTTTTAAGTTCTTCGAGCATTGATGTTATTTCGTTCTGTGCCATATTTTTTATTGTTATAATGATTTTAATTTAATTACAAAATCTTCCGCCGACTTCCAATCTAATGGCAACGGCTCAAAAACATCAACCCCTTGACTTTCAATTTGCGCCTCAACCTCTTGAGGTGCGGGATTGTCAATGTTGTCGGCGATAATCTTACCCGCATACTTAGGCGTTACGTTTCCAATAGCGTATTTCGGATTAACCAAAATTGTTGAGGTCGTAAGTTGAGCAATTTCAATGTAGTCGTCTTTCAGTTTTTTAACTGCATTAATATAGTCTAACCTAGACTTATCATCCTTAATTGAATTAAGAATGTTTCTTACTGCTTGGGTTTGAGTAATGTTTGCGGGAACTACTGCATAGGACATACAAGCAGCAACCGTTAACGGGAATCTTAAAGTAATTATGCCGTATTGACTTCCTTCAACCTCTTTGAAACTATCAGCAATGTAGTTAGGCGGAACTGTATTTTCGTCAAACTTACTTAAAAGATGATATTGATATTCACCCTCCTCATCTTGGGTGTCAGCACCCTCAACATAGGCATCAGCCATTTCACGAATAATAAACTCGCCTTCTTCACCTATGTTTTTAACCTCCTCAATTAGACCGTATGCTTTGTACATAAAGTCTAACAGTTCTGACAATTTTTCTTTACTACCCTCAAAAGACATAAACATCATTTGATTAACTCTTGTTGGAGAGCCTAATATGTACATCATAAATGAATATCGTGGAAACTTTGTGCCTAGCCCCGTCGCCTTTTTAATAAGGTCAGCATTTTCTTGTGTTGCATACTGTGAAATAAATTCCTTACGAGGAGTTCTTCTTTCACCTCCCGATTGAGTTTTATCTTGTCCCGTACAGAAATTTAAAGAATAAACATCTCCAAATTTTGCAATAAAATCTTTTTGGTTTCTTAAAAAGATAATTTCCCCCCTACCCGCATTGCTAACCATTTCCTTGAAAGCGTCGCTATTTATTGGCGCAAATATAGGTTGGTTTGAACTTGTAAGTTGAATGTTTCTATTTAAGAAAAGTTTGATTCCCGTTTCAACAGTACCCGCAGAAGTTGTGTATTTTATTAAACGCTTCCTTCTGTTATAATTCGGGTCTTGAGCAAAAACATCGTTTGATAACTCAAAAGCCTTAAATATCTCTCCCGTTAAAACACGCATATTCTCTCTCTCTCCCGATTTTTTAATAATCCACCCGTCAACCTCAACTATTTCGATTTGGTCAAACCTTCTCGATGCCATAATCCAATCAATTATGCCTCTATATTGCGGTGTCAATGTTATTTTCAAATGCGGCTTCATTTTGCTTATACTAGCAAATTCCAACTCAATATTCATTGGAGTAAAAGTAGCATCTGATTTTTTTAACAACTTGTATCCTACAAATTTTCCTATTTTTGGCGTAATTCCTTGAATAAGGTTTCCTCTGTCGTCATAAGCACCGTCACGCAACATATCAACCTCAACGGGTATTCTAACCACATTGTTTGGCTTAAAAAACTCTAAATATCTTCTAATTTCGTCTAACTCTTCTTTTCTGCTTGCAAGCCTACGTTCAACCATATCGTTATGCTCGTTGACAATCTCTTGAATCTCCTCTTCTGTTTCAGCTAGAGAAGTGTCAGCGTCACCATAACTTTCCTTCAATTTTGTAATGATTGAATTTGTGTAGGCATCATAGTCTTCTAACAAGTTATCGTGGTACTTAGTATAGTTTCCGCCATAAGGACTTGAAAGAAAATCCATACGTTCAAACAACTCTTCTTTCGTGTACGGCTTACCTTTTGGTGTAACAAATTTGTCTTCAATATATACCGACTTGGTAAATTCGTTGTCGTTGTTTCCTATGTATATAGCTTTTTTGTTTCGTGTTGACGTTCTTAAATCTTCAATAGAAGTATCTAAATCCCACTCACCATTCTCTTCCAAAAAGTTTTTATGAACAATGTATTTCTCGTTCATTTCATTATAAAAAACTTCTTGGTCTATACAAGGTATTTTTTCAATCTCCCGAAGGTATGTTTCAAATTTCTCCTCGTCAGTTTGGCTTGCCTCTGTCCAAAATTCATTTTTAATCAAGTTGTCAAACCTCTCGTTACCCGCCTCTTTAATATAAGACATTAGGACTTGGTATCCGTATTTGTTTGCCATATCCTCAATAATCTTACCTTTTGAATCCAAAATTTCAGATGACCTAGCTGATTGCTTTAAGTTACCCGTAGTGTTAGCATCCAATGAACGTAATTTTCTACGAAACATTAAAAGTTTACGGATTTCGCTAGGAATACAAGATACAACATAGGCATAAGCGGGGTTATTTACTTGTCCCGTTCTGTTAATACGCCCTCGTTTTTGAACTTCGGTATTAACGTCTAGTTCAACTTGGTGTATAACCATTGCACGGGGACGTTTATCAAAAAAACTTCCCTTAGAGTGTAGTGATATACCCGTACTTCCCGCAGTATTTATAATTACAACGTCAGACTTTCCACTATTAAAGTTTGAAATCTTTTCAGCAACGCTTCCTTTTTTAATTGGAACAATATCAAACTCATCGCCGTTTTTTCTAATAGAAAGTTGTCTTTTAGTAATCTCTTCTACTTTAAAATTCTCGGATGAACTGTAATCGTAATCCCAAATTGGTCGTTTTGTTGATTCAATCATATCAATCATATAATCAATTGGCGACAAAGGAAGACCCGTGCTAATTGATGACATTTTTGCAACAATTTCTCTATGTGTTATTCCGCCGTCAGCAAAATCTTCTCCTTGTATGGTTGCGTTTTCAATCTCTATAAGTTTTCTAGTGGCAGAAGGACTAACGGGTGTAAACTTTAATGTTGATGTAATTAAACTTGTGGCTATTTTGATTAGCGTTCTAGCATAGTCGTTATCTTTCTTAGAGATTTTTTGACCCGCTTTATAGCCTAGTCCATTAATAGACGATTCAGCAGTATTTCTTACTGCAATAATCGGTTTATAATTTACATTTAAGGTATATTTTTTATCGCCCTCTGTATATTCAGTTAGGTTAGGCACAATTTCGCCTCTTTCGTTAATTACAGTTTTATCTGTAAGCAATTTTATAACCTCTTGAGAAACAAAGTCTGCTTTTATACTAAATAACAAGTTTTCAATCCATTGGAATCTGTTTTTTACGCTTCCTCTAGGATTAAATGTGACCGTGTATTTATTTTTGTTTCTCTCGCACCATTCGGTGTATTCGGGTTTTTTATCCCTACTAGGTTTTGGGTCATTAGCAAAAACAACGGCAACACCTTGTTCTTTGGTAAATCTCTCAATTGCTTTATCAATAGCGTCCTCGTAACCTTTTCCTTTTGAAAAATTTTCAATTTCATTGTACAATTCCATTACGGTATCATACAAATTATAATATTTTTGAATGTCTTTCTTAATATAATTATAGTCAATTCGACACTTGTCAAAAGTTCTTTCACGGCGAATCATTTGTCCGCTTTTTACTAGCAAAGATGCAATGTATTCTTGTACCGCTTCGCCGTTATCTCTTACTGCGTCAACGACTGTCTTAGGGTTTATGTTACTTTTTGCAATATCCGTTTTAGGGATATACATTCTCATTGATTTTGGTACTTTTGAATATGTTGCACTAGCAAACATAATACCGCTTACCAAAGAAATAAGGAGTTCTAAATTCTTGCCCGCATTTCCCTCGCTTGCCCCGATATGGCTTTCATCTAATACAAAAACCGCATTTGGTGCTATTGCCTTTAAAAAATCAAATTTTGCAATTGCGTTTGCGTTTTTAGGGTCGTTAACATTCATACCCAATTGACTGTAAGTTAAAACAACCACGTCAATATTTTTAGGCATTGCTTTCTTTAAGCAAAATTCTTTTGTTATTTCTGCACTAAAAGGCTTAAATAATGTAATAACCTCTTCACCTAAATCCTTTTTTATTTCTGCGTCTTTATCTGTATTTAAGATAAATGGCTTTGGTAAATCGTTATCATTAAAATTACTAGGGATTCCGTTAAGACCGCCAATATCTGAAAAGTCACGATAAATGTCAGTAAATAGGCTAGGTTTTGTGGTAATAAAAACGGGTATTTTGCCTACTTGTTTTGCATATCGACAAGCACCCGCAACAACACGACCTTTTCCGATGCCCGCCATATCACCCAAAATGAATCCTTTGTTGCTCTCAATTTGGTTTATAGCCAATGCTAAAGCATCAACTTGTTCGGCTGCAAAAGCATCACAAACGTCAAGTCTTGAACGATACTTCAATTTAGCTTTTACATATTCCGCAGTATCAATGTTATTATTTGTAAAAACACTTAACGCTTCAACGGTTTCGTAAGAAAGTTTAGTAGGAACTACAACGCCAATTGGATTACAACTAGATGCGGTAATATAAGGCATCGAGTTTCTTTCCTCTTTCGTGGCTTTCATTAAACTATCGGCTTCGTTGGTATCTTTATAGTCCTTAGAAACCGACGAATCGAATTTTTGTGTTGTCAAATTTGTTTCTTCCATTTTAATTAGTATTTGCTTCGATTATATTACCTAATTGCTCTAAAATTTTAAGAAATGATAGGTCATAGGTACACTCTTCTGCGTATTTTACGCTTATTCGATAATTCTCTTCCTTATTAATGTTGCCCTCGTTTGGGTTATAAGTTTGCTTATTTTCTTGAAGTCTGTTTTCAATACGACTAAGCCAAACCATATATGCGGAATTGTTAGTAATCATTTGGCACAAACTTTCCGTGTCGTATGTAGTAGGGTCAATTGACAGATATTCGCCCATTAGGTTTTTAATCTCGTACTCAATTTGAGTATCTACGTCGTAATTGTCTGTATTATCGCCACGCAACATAATGTTGCTTTTTATTTCATTTTTATAATTGTCGATAGCGTCTTCTAGTCGCTTTTCAAATATTACTTTTAGCTTGCGAAAATTTAAAAAAGAACTATCTCCAACAGTTTCTATTCCGTTGAGGTCGTTTGAATTAAATCCGCCTAGCGTGAAGTCACCCGCATCGACAAAAATATCGGTGTTATAAAATATGTCTGATTTTTCCATTATTTCTACTTTATTTATTTCAATAGGGGGCTTAACTTGCCTATTGTTTAACTCTAATCTGTTATCGTGTCCGCATTTGTGACAAACCTCAACATTAGTTGAATGATTGTCAACCTTATGCCAACTGTGTCCGCAATTCTCACAATTAACCTTACCGCCTAATGCTTTTTTAGCTTCGTAGCTTTTCTGCTCACTCAAACCAATTGCAATAGCTTGTTTTTCGTCGGTAACTTTCTCTCCGTATGAAGTTTTAAGCGTTCCTTCCTTAAATTCACGCATTACTTTAGCAACCTTTCCGCCGTATTTCATTCCTTCCATTTTAGCTAGCTTGGTGTAATACTTTTCGTCTTCCGCTAAATGGTCTTCTGCAACTAATTTTGGTGCGTCTTTTAATGGTACTTCGTGATTGTAAATCTTTTTATAGGTTTCGTTGTGTTCTTGTTCGGCTTTGATTCCTTTTTTAAGTTCTCCGCCTAAAGCCATTTTACCGTTCTTTAATCCACGTTTTTCAATCTCTGCTTCGATTAAGTCTTTCATATAGTCCCAACCTTTTTCTACTTTGTTGAGCCATTTTAAATTTGCAATAACGCCCGCTATTAAGAAGTCGCCTCTGTGTCTAGCATTAAATGATTGCCATTTCACATAAAACCACTCTTCGCTTTCTAGCCAATAGCCACGCTTGAGAACTCTCTCTAGGTTTACAAACGCCTCGTTGCCATACACGTTACCGCCTAAATCCCAAATTTCGGGATAGTCCTTTTTAATCTTTTTTGCATAGCCATAAACCCACCTTGAAGGCACGTTATTAGGGTTAAATTGAATGGTTGTGCCGCCTTTTCTGTACTCATCAACATCGCCCTCTAAGTCTTTTGGGTTTTGTATTTCAACGCCGTCGCCCGCAGATTGATTGATTTCACTCAATTCCTTATAATACTTTTCGGTAGCTTTTTTATTAATAATTACAGACCCGCCTTTAAGTTCTACTAAGCCCTTATCATCAGTAATTACAACGTCTTTTTCATTTTTTTTGCCATTGGAGTTTGGCTTAACACTTGATGTGTCGCTTGGGGGAACGATTGGAACACCGCCACCAACAGATTGATTTATCTTACTTAATTCTCTCCAATTCTTTTTACTTGCTTCGGGGTTAATTACCGCCTCTTTTCCCTCTACTTCAATAATCTCGTTAGTGTCAACAACCTTAGCCTTAATACCGCCAATAGGATTACCGTTTTTATCATTGTGAGGTTTCCCTACCAATAATCCGCCCTTGTCGCCAATATTTGTTTTAGTAACCTTTGCCATTATCTCTTAACCATTATATTTTCAGCGTAAAACTTATCGTCTTTTTTTACATTTTTGTAAAGCACCGCAACCACAACACCGCCCGCAACCAATGAAAGCATAATGTTTCTTTTTTGCTCGAATGTTTTTCCAAAGTACAACGAAGCACCTAAAACTGCGCCCCACCATATAGGATTGAGCCCATAATAAGCAAGTGCATCCCTAGTCCAATATTGGGTAGGGGTAATTTCTCCTTTAGTAAGTTTTTCTTTGTTGGATTGTTGTAGCTTGAAATACAAGCCGTCGGCGGGGGTAGGGATAATGTCTGACAAAATCAGACCAACGCCTACCGCTAGTAATAAACTGCTTTTACCCTTAATGCCTTCCATTTTTGTAAATAAAAACAAATATAGAAATAATTACACTAAGTTGCAAATAAATTTTAACAATTTATCGGTATTTATACGTTTGTGTAATTGTACAAAAGTATAACTAAAATGTGTCCTCTGCGTTTAAAACCGACATATCTAAAGGATTTAACCAAAAACTTTTTTCTCGGCACTTAGTTTTGTTCGTTACCGCCACAAAACCCTTGCTTGTTTTATAAAATCGTATATATTTTAACTCCCAACCGCAAGTTATTTTGTTTTGAAAAGTCAAAAAACGCCACATTGTTTCGCCTCCCGACCTATCAAATAAGTCGTCAATAACCGCCTTAACTTCCGTAGGCGTGTAGTAATAGTCATCTGACATCTCCAAATTCTCAAATTTTCCGCTTTCAGATTCAGTTATTGAAGCAGAAACAAAGCAATGAAAGTCCCTAGTATCAACGTGAACTTCAAGCAATTCGTCATTACTGAAATCTACTTGCTTGTGGCTTATCCATTCATTTTCCATTTGTCATTGAGTTTTAGTATTCGGTTGGTTAGTATTTCATTGTCTTTTTTCAGCATTTTGATAGCCCTAGCGTTCTCTTTTAATTGCCCGTTAAGCCCAATTATGGTGTCGTTTAGCCCTTGTTTCTCGTTCTCCAATTCTTGAATCCTATTAGCGTCGTCGTGCATATTTCTTTTGCTAGTCAGATGCCAAGCCCCGCACTTACAAAGATATGCTCTTACGGGTATTACATTCCTATTCGAGGTGTCTTTAATATTTTTTAGCGAAACCTCCGCTTCCTCTTGGTTTGGAAACTTTGCCTTTTTGCAAACAAAAGTAGCTTTATCTTCTATAATCTCGATTTTACCGTCACCCCAATATTTGTGTATGTTTTTGGTCTTTTCGTCAATATAAACCAAAGGAATGTCCTTTTTAAAGGTTTCTGTTACAACATATTGTATAAGCAATTGTTTTAGCTTTTCGGATAGAAAAAACTTCTTTTCCTTACTTATTTTTATAGGTTTTTTATCCATTTTTATTCTGTTAGGTGTGGTCGTTTAACTTTTCTCCAATGCGTAATTCCCTCGTTATTGTATGCCCAACAAGTGCCGTTCCAAATTTCATACGTCTGTTTGTCCACTTTTTCTCTATAAGTTTCATAACGACCAAATACGGTAGGCAACTCTTTTTTGACAGATTTCCAATCCGCAGCCTTTGATTCCATTGAAACCAATCTAGCGTATTCTACAAACATTATAATACGGGTTTCCTCTGATATTTTTGGGTCTGCTTTCATTATATCCAAACAACGATATAAGTGCTCGTTACTCTTGCTCATTTTATAAAAATTTGGTATATACAAATCCAAGAAAGCGTGCTAAGAAAAATATTGAAAAATCTTTTGTTTTGATATGATATTATCCTCATTCTAGTCCGCTCTTTTAATTCAGTTAGGTCGCCCTCAAGACCATTTTTTCTATGGTGTATTATTACTGAAAAAACAGTATCGAAAAATTGATACGGTATTAGTATTATCCAAATCGGAAACGTGTATAAAAACTCAATCCACGACATAGTGCTAAGAAGTATTTTCATATCTATTCGTATATCGCTTCAATATTTAACTCTTTCGCTAGATTATGCTCAATTATTGCGCCTCTGCTATCGTCCCAATTTTTCATCATATAGATATGGGTGCAATCGAGCAACGCTATTAAGTCTTCCCTCATAAAACTCTCCCAACTTTTGTCGTGTTGGTGATTAAGTTTCATAGGGTTTACACTTTTGTACCCCTCATTATTTAACTTGTCTTCCGCATCTTGGAATGACTTAACGGCTTGTTCGTAATCCAATCCCGTTATTTTTCCGCTTATGTATATTTTTTTCATACTTATTTTTTTTGAGCAATTTTTCCGTTTTCTCCACCGTCCGAAAGTGTGAAAAGTAAGGCTTCAATGAAATTACGACACCAAGTAACGCTGACACACTTCTTCTTTGCAGAAATACTACTTGGCATCGAGAAATTTTGCTACTTTCTTAATTGTTTTTCTTGTTCTAGTAGTATATCAGCGACTTCCTCGACTGTTTTGTTTTCGTTAATATTGTTACTCGAATATATTATTTTGCCCTTAGTGTAAATGTACAAAACAAGTTTTTGAAAGGTTGGAAACCACATTGTGTAGTCTTCAACGACTTTGTTGTTCATAGTTGTTTTGGAGAAATTATTTTTACGGCAAAAATCGTATTCTTTTAATTCCTCGTCTGTAAGTTCTTTTAGCGGATTTATTTCCATTTTTTTTATTTAAAAATTATTATACTGCCTCTGTATGCCCAATGCTTTTGTGCCTTCTCCCACCAAACCGCACTATCATCTTTAAGTAGCGCATCTTTTATCGCTTTTGTGATATTATCGGTATCGGGTTTGCTCTCGCACGGCAATCCATTCATTTTGTCTTTCTTTTTTTGCGACCAACTATCGGGCATAGGCACTAAATAAACCGCTTCTAGCCACTTTCCTAATCCAAAGCCCATTTCCATTGCTTGAGCCGTTAAAGTGTTCTTAAATTGAAAGTATTTTGTTACTGCGGGGCGTTGTCTTTTCTTTGGGTCAACGTGATTCGGGTTTGTGAATATTCGGTCACGTTTAGTCATACGAACTGCGCCTACGGGAATAACATCAAAGAGATAAAATTCCCTAGTGTGGTCAAGCACATATCGCCCCTCGTCTATCGCTAAACAAGTACCCGTGTTATGATGACACTTACCGAAGCTATTTTGTACCCTTTTTGACATTCATTTTTTTTGTAACGATTTTTTTAATTTTATCTATCCTTTCTTTGTTTAATTCACTTGGAAACGTATCCAAAAAAATAGCTATAAGTGCAGAATACCAATATTGTATAGGTTTTTTAGGGTACTTTTCTGTTATAAAATCAAACGCCATTTTATCAACTTTAAAAAAGCGACTGCGCCCTTTATTTTTAGTTTTAATTAAACATAAAACGTGGTACACCATAAACTCTTGTATCTTTTTATCAAGTATGGAAAAAAGTTGACTTCCGTGAATTTCCTTAGAAGTATGACCTATTCTCAAGATAAAATTTTTATCCTCGATAATGTAAACCGTTTTGCCCAATACTTTAAGGGTCTGTATTGATGCGGGCTTAACGATTTTTGCAAATGCTTTTTTAACCTTGCTCATCCTTATTTTCTTTTAGTTCGTTAATAATTATTTTTTTTGATACTGCCCTCCGTACTCCCGAAGTAAACCTTTTACCCCACTTTCTAACGTGTCCCGCCCACTCGCCGTTGAGGAAAGAATTTTGCTTATTTCCCACTCTAATTTTTGACATAAATATTGTTTTTTGCGTGTAAGGGTTTTGTGTGTTTTTCCAATCTAGTACATTAAACATAAAGAACGAATGGTTTGGTTGCCGTACAAATCTTATCGGAGTATCTAAACACCCTCTAGGCTTGAAAACAATACCTAAAGGGTGCATTGTGTATATATCCTCCTCAACAAAAAAAAGACTGTCTAAATAAAACATTTGTGAACTTCCGCTTTCGTTTAAAAAGTAGTGGTCACAATTGTTAATATTTATAAATCTTTTATCGTTTTCCATAGTTCATCAAACCCAATTTTTAGTCTTACTGCGTGTTTTTTTACTAAATACTCTAATTCACTTGTTTTGTCGCCATACTTATCGTGGCAATTACGACAAACCGCTTGTAGGTTTTCAATAATATCCAAACGATTATTCTTAACGCCTCCCATACCTCTAGCGACTATGTGGTGAATATCAACCGCCTTTCCTCCGCAACATTCGCAAGGTATAAACTCGTCACCCGAATATCCGAAATAATTTACATAAATGCTAGTATGATTTTTCAACTTAGGTCTTTTTATTTTAAATTGCTTTTGGAAACGGCTCTACCGAAGCGTCCCACTTTAATAGCTTTGGGTTTTCATTTTTTCTATAAAAATTCCAAGCCTTAATTATTAGTGCCGACCTCAATTCCATTGGCATTTTTTTAGGTGCAATTTTGTCGGTCATTAGTTTTGCCCTAAGTAGGTTAATTGAGTTGCTTTTTACATCATTTCCCGTCGCTAATTGATTCATAAAGTCTTCTGCATCTTTTTGCGAAATGTCTGAAAGGAATGAATAGAAACCGCCAATCATAGAGGGCGACAATATTTTAGCAAATTGACCATACCAAGAAACTGACTTTTTTCCAACATTTTGCCAATAAGATTCTTTCTGTTTGTAAAACTCAAGAATTTCTGCGTTTGTTGTTGTGTCTTTTCTCCCGTCTGATTTTACCTTACCCTTTTTTAGAAGTCTGTATTTTAAAATTATAGAAGGAATATTGTTGCTCTGCTTAATTCCGTCAATTTTAAATGCGTCGTTAACTGACCTTGATTTTCCCGTATCTAAAACATCAAATATGCTATCTTCCAAATCCACAACAACGTGCATATATGTTGGCTTATTAGCTTTTATAATTGCGTGAAGTCTGTGTTGACCGTCTAACACTACATTTGTTTTTGAAATCTTAATAGCCTCTGCGGTGTCTTCTTTCCAACAACCGTTAGCAATATCCTTAGAGTATCTGTAAACTAAGGCGGGGCTTAAATTTCTATTTTTTGTGTTTGCCTCCAATAACTCTTTCGCATAGGAAGGGGTTATTAATTTTTTTGTAATATTCATAATTATTTTTTTGTAGGTTTTATAGATTTTTTAATTTTCTTTTTACTTTGCGAATTTTGCGCACGAAGTACATCTCTTTGTGCTCTAGCAGATTCCTTACACTCTGTATTTGGGCAATATTTTTGTAGCTTGTGTGAGCATAAAAAATCTTTCGCACAATACTCACATTTTTTTTTCTTATTGTGACGTAAGCCTATTATCTCTGCGTGTAAGTCGATTAACTCTTCAACAGTACAAGCCGTATCAAAATGAAAACTCTCAACCCCTAATTTCTGTAAAACTTTTTCTATATCAGAAATAAGTCGCCTTTCCCGATAGTTTAAATTTCCCTTTTTAGAGTAAATTTTTATAGGAGAAACAAACTTTGGTGCTGAAATAGGCTTTGATTGATGCCCAATCGCTGCAATTGTTTTTTCCCTATTGTATGCAAAAATTCTTTCTGAAATTTTTTCAACTGCATTGTAGGTATTTAGACTATTTCTTGAACTTAACTCTGACCTACTTGAAACGTGCTCTATGTCTTTTCGTATAACATTGAGTTGCCTTAACTGTGTGTGAATTGATTGTTCAAAATGGTCGTCAATTTGGTCTAACTGCTCTTGAAAACCTTGCATTAGTTTACACAAAGAATCGTCCATTTCAGATTGTTCTTTGACTATAACTTTGTTGGATTCTACAACAAATAGCAATAGCCCTTCAATAATTTCTAATTTGTCATTTAAGGCTTTCTGTACTTGTTCCTCTTTGCTATTGTCTTTTTTCCAAAAAACTAGCCGTTTTAATAATCTCTTCATACTTATTTTTTTTTAAATTATTTTGCCCTTAATCCCAAGCCAAAGGGTGTTGGCTTTCATTCTTTACTACTTTATTTAATGCTGAAACAATGTCAACGTGGTAATAAATCATTTTCCCGTCAATAACCATAACGGTATTTGTTCCCATAGCCTTGTTAAATCTTATTCGATTAACATTGATTTGTTTCAATAATTCCGCTATTTCGTCGTCTGTAAATCCCGAACTATATTTAGTTGGAAATTCATTTACTAATTTTTTTAAATCCATTAGTCGTCGTATTGAGGAATTAAGTCTAGGTCGTTGTTATACAACGTACTTAGATTTCGCTTCATATACTCGGTTGCGTGAATACGCTTTCCGCCCTTTGAAATAACCCACTCGTTTTCGTAAGCGGTAAACTTATCTCCCGTGCTAATCATTTCATATTCTAAAAACATTAAACCATTATCGGCTTGTAGATTTTCGTCATACACCTTCACGGTTGCGTTATCTTTTGCTCTAGTCAAGAATTGACCAAACTTTAATTCAAAATCTTCGCCCAAAAATTTTTGCCATTTTTTTCTAAAGTTTTTTTCGCATTTGACTTTTTTACTTACGATTGGCTCGTCTTGAGCAACCGTGTGAACCATATTAGATTCAATAACTGCCTCGTCTGCATTGGCTACGTTGGCGTTTTCTGCTTTGTTTTTGATTGCTTTTTTTTTCATATATTATAATTTAACTATTTCCCAAACATTTAATTTATTGTAGTGCTTTCCGTTGCTTGATTTTTTTCCACGAAGATTGCATTTAGCTACAACGCTATCTCCCACTTTAATATCTTGCAGCAACTTAATTTGTTTGTTAATTGCTTCTACAATGATGTCTTGCGGGTATTCTGTTTTTTCGTCAACAGTAATTACAATCTCTTTTTTATCAAGATTTTCATTGATTTTCTCCTCTGAATAAATCACCGTTACTGTTCCTCTTAATTCTACTTGCATTGTTTTGTTTTTTTTAGTTATGAAATTTTTATTTCCGTGTAATTATCTTTAATCTTTTGACTTAATTTGCTCGCTTTTATTCTTGCCTTTACAAATTCTAATTTTTGAGTGTGGGCGTGAGTTAGCGCATCAAGCGTTTCAGTTATTTCTTTTAGTGTTTTTAAATCTACTTTATACATAGCTTTTATTTTAAAATTGTTATTATTAAAGTTAATATTGAAATGATTATAGCGATAATGCTTATAACCAACGCCATTGTTGACCTTTTGCTATGATTCCTATATTCCATACTAATCAGCATAAGCCCCGTCATCTTCAAACGGCTCTTCGTATCGTTTGTTGTTCTTGTTATCGTTTACTTTCTCGTCTTTTTTTTCATCACATTGTTGTTGTGCCTTTTGCCAAATTAGTTTTGTGTCATCTGTTTGCAAGGGTGCTAATGTGTGTTCAATTCCGTTTTCTTTACCAATGTATCGTATTCTTAACTCGCAGTTATCGTATAAAACCAAGTAAGTTGTAATGTTTGGACTTTCACTCGGCTCTATTTTTATTTTTCCAACAGAAAATGGTTTGTTTATTACTATTTTTTTCAACTCATTTGCCATTTTTGGCAACGCATCTATTTCTTCTTTTGTTAACATTCTATACTTCATATTACTTCTTTTTATCGTAAAACAATCACTTTACTTACAATTTCTTTGTCTTCCATAAACGTATCTAAATTGCCTAATTCATATAAATCTTTTAGCATACCAAACTCCGTGTAATCGCACCAATAGTCGTTATCTATACTCCACTTCATTAAATCCAAAGCCGTTCTGTATTGCTTTCTCCCGTACTCCATTTTCTCGTCATCCAAAACATATAAACTAACTTGATACGGTGCTTGTTTTTCCAATGCTGCAAATACATAATTTTCTATATTTAAAAAATCACAGTAGTATGCGGCGGTTATAGGATAGCCATAAGAATAAACATCACTCCTAAACTTTGTGTAGGAACTATCTAAGCAACTTTTAATATCAGTTATAGTGTTTTTACTGTCAGCCAAACTATCGGGTCTTAAACGCAGTTTTAAGCCCGTTTTTTCGTCAGTCGTATAGCAAGATATTTCCTTTACGCTATTTTTTATCAAATCAACCAACGATTCGTTTTTCATAGTCTGTTCAGCCATTTTTACAATCATAGTCATTTCGTCTTCAAACAAAAGCGTTTTGCCTTCTGTTTGTAATAGAAATTCCTCGTATTCTTGTTTTCCGACTTTTGTTCGTCTGTCAAATTTTGGGGCTACAATGTAATTGGAAGTAAACTTTTGTGGCTCTAGTATCATTTCGTGTAATGCGCTACCTACCGAAAAGTGTCTTCCCTCTAGCGGGTCAGTTGACCTTACCTCTTCAAATGCCTTAAAATAGTAGTATTTTGGTGAACGCATAAAGTTTTTAATATCCGAAGCAGATATGTGTGTTTTTTTACCCAAATACACGCCAAACGTGTCCGTTACATACTTTATTGGTTGGTTGTTTGTAATCATTTTATTTGTTTTTTAACTCAATTAAAATTTTTCTTAATAGGTTTTTCAAACTTGCGGGAAAGTCACGCATCAAAGCCCACTCCGCAAATCCCAAGTTGTTTTTAACCTTCGTACCTCTTGAGCCACCAAAGTTATAAACATAATCACCGTCTTTATCAACAATTATTTTACTTTGCCAATCTACCCTTTTATCGGGGTTGCAAAAATCAGATAACTCTTTCATTGACTTCCCTTCTAGTTCGGGGTGCTTCTCAATTTGAGCCATAAAAACATTGTATGTAGCCTCTGTGTCCGCCTCTGAATTGTGGAAGTTGTCCATACTCTCGTTGCAATAATACATTAAAGCCGAACTTAAATCACGCTTTTGGAAGTGCTTATATATAAAACAAGCATCAATACTGTTTATAGTGTTATTTGGAAAGTCTATTCCTACACGATTAAACTCCTCTTGTAACAATGCGTTGTCGTAATAATTATTGTTGTATCCAACTAGGTCACAATCCTTCATAAACTCGTAAATACCCTTCGACAATTGCTTAAAAGTTGGTGCTTCGGCAATCATTTCATTTGTTATCCCGTGTACGTCAGATGCCTCTTTTGGAATCGGTATTGTTGGGTTTATTTCAGAATACTTTTTTTCCTTACTGCCGTCGGGCATAAGTTTAGTTATGGCAATACTAACTATTCTATCGGTAGCAATGTTAAGACCCGTTGTTTCTAGGTCAAAAAAAGCTATCGGTTGTTCTAATTTAATGTTCATCCTTATTAATGTTACGCAAATATAATACTTCTTATATGTTTGTGCAAGAAAAGTTATTAACAATTCTGCTTGTTGAAAAAACGGCTTTTGCCTTTATTCTTGGTCTTTTTACTCGCTTCACTTGTACATTCGTGTTATCAATAAGTTTTCTATCGCCAACATTAGGCGTTTCGGCTGACAAGTTGTCACTTTTAAGCACCTTTAGTCTGTTTTAGTTTGACTTGTTTTGATGATTGAAAAACGTCTTCAACGCTATGCTTCAAGGCTTTAGCTATCTTCATAGCTATCGGAAGCGATATACATTGACGCTGACCGTTAATTATCCTAGATAGATGTGCGGGGTTGGTTTCGACTATATCAGCTAACTCTTGCTGCGACATACCGCTTTCCCTTAAAATCTCTTTTATTCGGTTTGAGTACATTTTACTTTTGGGCTTTTTCTCCTTCTGCACCTTCTTTGTTTTTAGCTTGGTAATCATAATTTTTTATTTTATATATGTGTTGTAACTTATTTCGGTTGGGTCGATATAAAACTCGTTGTTTATATAGACTTCTCCCGCATCCTTAAAATGCGTTACGCCAATGACCATAGCGGTATCCCAACCCTCTTTGCCAACATAGGATTCGGCATCTTCTATGCTCAAAAAAGACTGCCTTTTTACCGTTATTTCAAGGTCGCAACAATACGCCCTAATGTGTATCGTGGTTTTTCTTAATTTTTTTCTTTGCTCTGTCATATCCTTTTTTTTATCAAATACATTCCCGTTTTTTTAAACTCTAAAATCTTTAATTCAGTCATTTCTAGTAGATTGAGTATTCGGTACACTTCGTCTTGTGAGTACCCCGAAAAAACCAAACTCTTAGCTTTATCGTCTTTTACCGCCATACAAGCGTCTAATCCAATGTAATCGTACTCGTCGTTTATATCGACATTTCCGTCAATAACCATTATTGAGTTCTCTATTATTGCCGATAGTTCGTCTAGTTCCCTTTTTAAGTCTAGGTCAAAACATAAATAATTTTCTATCTGCTTATTGGCGTGAATAACCGTTGAGTGGTCGTAACCCATAGACTTGCCTATTTCCTCAAGGGTTATTTGTTTTTTAAACTTTTTTAAAATCATCCAAATAGTGACGTATTTTAATTTTATAACCTCCATTTTTCTGTTCTTTGTATCGTAAGCGGATAACGGTAGTTTGTAGTAACCGCTTATGACTTCCTTAAAAAAAGAAATCTTCTTTTTTACCAAAGTGCTTAGGTATTTGTCTTGTTCAGTCATATCTCTTGTTAAAATGGTAATAAATCATTCTCATCCTCTTTTTGTTGTTGAGGTTGATTTTTTTGGTTTAAAAAGTCATCATTTTGTTCAATTTGAGTAAACCCACCACCCGTAGGACTTGGCACTAGATTAACAATGGATTCGCTTTCTTCTTGTTCCCTTACCCAATGCGGGTGATTTGTTATTTTAGCCAACGAGTGTATAAACCTTAAAGGCACTTCTCCCAACTCCCCGTTTCGGTGCTTGGCTATTATCAGCATAAACAGTCCGCTTGCTTCAATAGATTCGCTATTAATCTCGTATGTATCAACGCCATAGTATTCGGGTCGGTAGCAAAACATTACCATATCAGCGTCTTGCTCAATCTGACCGCTTTCCCTTAAATCTGACAATTGCGGCTTTTTATCTGAACGCCCCTCTACTAAACGGCTCAATTGTGATAGTGCAACAATTGGTATTTCCAACTCTTTCGCCAACCCTTTCAGCCCTCTGCTTATCTCCGCAATCTCTTGCTCTCTATTCATTATATTAAGCCCGCTTCTCATTAGTTGTAGGTAGTCAATAACTATAAGCCTAACGCCCTTTTCCCGCACCAACCTTCTAGCCTTTGATTTTAACTCTATTAGCGATATATTGGGCGTATCGTCTATGTATAGCGGGGAAGTCAGCAGTTTTATGCAGTTCTTTTCGATATAGTCAATGTCGCCCAAATCCAATTGCTTTTTTATGATTTTACTCACGTCAACACCGCTTAGATTGGACTGAATACGCCCGCCCAATTGTTGCTTAGACATTTCCAAAGAAAAAATAGCTACGGGAATATCCTTTTTAATACTCGGATTTACCACCATACTTAGTGCCATAGCCGTTTTCCCCATTGCGGGACGACCCGCCAAAATAATCAAATCACTCTTCTGCCAACCGCTAGTAAGCCTATCGACCATTTTAAGCCCCGTTTCAACACCCGAAACACCTTGCCCGTTTGCCACTTCTCGGCTTTCAGCCAAACCTTGCAAGTGTATATCCTTAATGCTTGCCACATCGTAGTTTAATACTTGTTTCAAGGCATCGTCAACGCTTACTTGAACGTCTGTATATGTATCGAAAATATCGTCGTGGTCTGAATAGGCTTTTTGCACCGCACCCCCACAAATCTTGATTAGAGAACGCTTTAATGTATATTGTTGCAACAATTTAATATGATGCTCAATATTGGCGGAAGATGCAATTCTATTTGTCAGCGCACTAACATAGTATGCGCCTCCAACCTTTTCTAACTCTCCATTGGCTTTTAATTTTTGTGAAACCGTCAGTATATCAATAGCCTCGTTTGCTCTGAACATCTCGACGATAGCCGTTGCTACTAAGATATTAGCCTCTTTATAAAATAAATTAGGTGAAAAATCCTTTCCGATAGTATCAAAAATACTACTTTCTAGCAATAGTGCGCCCAAGACCGCCTCCTCTAATTCTACAATTTGGGGCTGAACTTGACTATACACCATTTCGGCTTGTACGGTTTGTTTTTTTCTCTTAAAATCAGTCATATTAATCGGTTGGACTTTAATCTTGCACAAATATACAAAGCGTTTTGCATATTCGCAAGTGGTTTACATTATTTACATTAAATTACAATCCAAGTATTTTTGCGCCCGTCTTTACGGTTTCGCTTTGTGCCTTAGATACATTGTTTGGAATCCAATAAGTGAAGTGCTTAATGCAGTCTGCGTAGCTAGTGTATTGCTTATCAAAGGCATCTTGCTCTTTAACAAATAGAGAAACAAGCGTTTCTATTTGCTTTTGACTAACCTTATATTTCATTTGGAGTAGTTCAAAAAGGGAGTTTGATTTTAGCATTTCGTCAGTAAACTTACTTGCCTTTGAAAAGGTGAATCCCGCAACGTACTCTTCGGGGCTGACCTTATCTAGCCTACTTCTGTCTATGTGCATACCCCAAACATTTAGGAATCTGACCTCTGAAATCCCGATAACGACCAATCCCGCCCTATGTAGTTCTTGAAAACTACGTTCATAAGCGGAGTAATTTGGTATGTCATTTATAAATATGTCAAAAGCAGTAGCGTTAACAACTGTTGGTTTTTTGTCCCTAAAGTGGTGCATAAGGCAATTTATATACAACATTTTGGCTAGCGGTTTTAGCTTTGAATCGGCGCAATCCAAAAAAATCATATCAATCGTATATAGATTTATTACTGTTAGCATATCTTATATTTTAAAGGTCAAAACGGTCTTCGCACCATATTGGAGTTTTTTCGCCAATGTAACCCCCACGAACATTGTAATCAAAGTGTTCTATCGCATCCTCTTCATTCATATCTCTGCAAAGTATCTCAATACACTTTTTTACAGAATACATAAGTCGCATATCGGCTTGGTTAACGCCAATAATGGCTTCGTCAAACCCGTCCGCCCTTACAAAAACTTCGTCTTCATATTGTTCTACTATTTTATCTATCATCGTTTTTTTGTTTTTAAAGTATTGAGTAACGGTGGGCATCTTTTGGACAACCCTAACAGAATCCGCTTTATCTGTAAAGTCGTATTTATCCGAATATTTGTATTTGTGTATTTTGGCATCAATTATATTCAGAATCGCCCTATATTGGTCTAATACATCTTTTTCAGTTCCTATACAAGCCTCAAGAGGTATTTTTTCAAAAGGCACAAAATCATAAATCGAGGAACTAAAGTCGCCGTCTTCAATATAGTCTTTGTTAGGATTAAATTCTCTGCCGTGCTTTACTGCCCGAATTTTTATTCCGATTTGTCTTATAAACCAAAAAAGTTGGGGGCTTATTCGACCTTCTGCTTCTTTAATCTCGACTAAATAAAACTTGTAGGTTTTTGATAGCAACGAATGGTCGCCAACAAAGATGCGTTCATTTTCATTAAAAACGAAATAACGCCCATAGGTTTCGTTCCCAAAAAGGCATTGGTTTTCGTAAGCGGAAACATACTCACCTTTTCTTTTTTCCCTTCTAGGTGGTTGAGGTATAACCTTAAAGTCTTCTCCCAAATCGTCTATACTGCAAACTGACAAGTGATTAAAACACCGCAATTGTTCTTTTACTGAATAGACCAATAGTCCCGTGTACCTACTTCCAAAATCCAAATCTTGACGAATATCTGACATCGCCACGTCCCTTGCTTTTATATGACCAAGCAATTGAAACTTCCTTTTTGTGTTACGGAGGGTTAGAGTTTCATCCATTTTCTTGCGATTTTAGTTCTTTTGCTAAAGCCGTAATATCAATTCCAACAAGAGTAAGTGCCTTTTTTAACCTTTCCGCCGACGGCTCTTGAAGTCGCCCTTCTTTGTTTTCAACGGTTAACAAGTGTGATTTAAAAAAATTACTCACATTAGTAATCCTCGAACAATGGTCTAGTTGAAGTTCTTGAGGCAAGTCAATGGCATCTAAGGCTTTTCTTATGGCGGCAACAAGCATTTTCTTGTCAACCGCTTTGTTATTCTTTATAGGCTTTTTCATTTTGGGGTTTATTGCACAAATATACACTAAGAATATTGAACTTCACAAAGATTATTCAAAGACCATTGTGATTTGATTAGTAACTCCTTTAGCAATCTTATGACGCACCTCGTAAAGTTCGCCTCTATATTCGGGGTAAAGTTCTTGTATTTTGGCTCTAGTTCTTCTAATCGTTTCAAAGTTAGTTAACTTGTGCTCTGTTAGTAGTTTCTTAAAGTCCTTATAAGAACAATTGTTTATTCTACCACTTGTTTCAAACTCCCAAAAAGCACATAAAAGCAACTTGTCGTTGTCTTTTGTTTCGGGTTGCTCTTCTAATATTTTAGCGACGCTAGGTCGTATCTTAATCATTTCCTCGATTATCGTCTTTTCCTCGACGGTTATTTGCTCTTGTTTTTTAAAAACCTTTTTTAGCCAATTCATATTTTATGTTTTTTAAGTAAATAATAAAAAAGGGGGCTAGAACCAACCCGCCCCCTCTCAACCAATCAACCAATCAACCCACAAACTCAACTTCTTGTGCGGTGTTTTGGTCAATCCACTCCATAATGGTTTCATACGCCACTAGATTTGTTTGATAACCTCCACCCGTCATAATATACTCTTCTTTATTCTTTGTATTGGAACAATGGTTAGTGTAACGTGTAATACCGTTAAACAGTCCCCAAAGTGTAGCACCCTCTAAGTCAATTTCAGTTGAAATAGCCGTGTTAACCCTTTCCAACATCTTAACCTTTTGAGCAGTTGTTTCTCCTTGTGGCGCATCTAAGTCTGCCTTGAAGCAAGCCTTTAACACTTTGGCAAAAACTTCATCACGCAAAGGTGTCGCCGACATAACCTTAAAGTTTTTCATTAACTTCTCGTCTAGTTCGATAGCACGACGTAAATCTGCCATAGCTAACTTGATTCTGTCACTTGCAGAAGCCGTGTGTCTAAACTTGTTTATATCCTTGTACGCTTTATAAAATGTATTTGAACAAATAACTACCGTGTTGCTACTACCGAAACCGATTGATGAACTACCGTTGTGACTATTTAATGCAGTAATGTATCTTTTGACATCTGACTTCCCAATATACTCTGACTTCAACTCGGTCTGTAAAAAGACTTTTTTACCTCCCGAAAGCGTACCGCCTCTTGATACGTCTAAGCCAAAGCCCTCACTTGCCCCAATTACCGTTTCCGCTAACTGAAAGTTTTGATACGGCGTGTATTTTTCAGAAACCGTACCCAACCACGCACCCGTGTCGTTACGAAAAATTCCCGTACAGTCCGTCTTCAGCCAATTCAGTTTTGGGTCTTCTGACGCACTTATTAATGGTACTTGGTTAACAGTCCAATTTAACCCCGTTTGCTCAAGTATTTCTAATACTTTATTGCCTTTTTCTAAAACCGCATCGGTCTTCTCTAATACTACATTTTCCATTTTTTCTTGTTTTATTGATTGTTTGTTTGATTATTTGCTTGATTTTTTATAGATTCTTGTAATTGCTCTTCAACCGACTTGTTGGCTTGCTCTTGACCCTCTCTTGTTGCTTGTTTGTACAATTCCTCCGCAACGTGTTTTGCGCACTCAAAGGCTTGGTAGGTATCCATTCCGATTATGTTTGTTTCTAAATTAACCCTACCCGCAACAAATTTTGCCGTAATAAGCAAGGTAGCCGTTCTATCCCTTTCAAATAGCTTGTTGATTACCGTGTCCTTTTGAACTTCTTTTTTATTAGCCATTTGTCACCTCCATTTTATATACTTCTGACATCGCAGCCTCAAAATCGCCTTGTAACTCGATTGGCTCGTGAAAAACTAACTCGTGACTAACGTAGGTGTGGTAGCCACCCCACTTTTCATCCTCAATATCGAGTAGTTTCTGAATGGTCTTTTCTAGCACGCCCTCTTGGGCATACATTAAATCATCTCCATCCGCCCTAAAAGTGAACTCTTGTCCGCCTTTTGGTTTGCCGTTCTCGTCTGTGAATTGCGCTAAAACTCTTACTAATGTTTTCATTTTTTTGGTTTTTTGGTTGGTTAAAATTGATTGTTTTCTACTATAAGTACGTTTCCGACTAAGCCTACGACCTCTTGGTTGCAGTCTTTTGATAAAAGTTCTGTTGCTTTTTCGTTATAAGGTAGTTCTAAAAGTGACCCCTCTTCATTGAAAAGGTACTTTTTGTCCCCTACACTAAATAACTCGACATACCCGCCGACGTATTCTTGAACTTCTTTTAAAGAAAATTGCTCTTTGTTGTGCGGTGTAACTTCTGTTACCTCTCCGCTTGTTTTGACTAAAATTGCCATATTTGTTGGTTTTTTGAATGGTTTATTGCACAAATGTACACAATGTATCAAACCCCTCCAAATTTTTTTTGTTAAATTGTTAGTCAATATACTCAAGTTGCTGAATATCAGCTAGATTAATTTCACAATTTTTTTTTGATGTGGCTTTGACGTTATATGACCGCCTTGTTCTTTTCAAACCAACGTAGCGCAAATTCGTGTGCCCTTTCCGTAGTTAACGCCACCTTTTTAGGTACTTTATTTAACTGTGAATAAGACCCGTCCTTGTAGTTGTGTTGTACTATGTAACCGCCCCAATGGAATATGAGCACGTTCCCGTCATATATACCTAAACAACCTCCGTATTCTAAGTACACGGTATAGGTTGTGGTTGACTTAAAGTCATTAAAATAGCCTAAAACTTTGTTTTTCTTTACCGCTAGTGAAGAGCCGTTATTAACATCGGTAAAGACGTGATATACGTCCCACCCCATTTTTGTTTCTCTTCTTTCGCTTCTTTTGAATTGTAGTTGTCTTTTTTCCATATACTATATTGTTTGTGGTTTTGTAAATAACTGTGATTCGGAGTACCGATAATACTTAGGCACGTCTTTTTCCCTCAACTCTATCCAAGATATAATCTTGTCGTCCCTATCTAAATTAACGAACTCAAACGTCTTGTACTTGCATTTATAGCCATACTGATTAAAGAAATCCACTACAAATGCCTTCTTTTCTATTGTGGTAAACACGCAGTCGGTTAGAAACATAAAGAAGTCGTCCCCTAGCTGCCTAGCTAAATCTATAAACATATCGTGTACTAGCCCGATTATGTTGTGCCTAACGTGTTGGTATCTTTCGTCCCTATGTATAACCTTTCTTTGCAGTTTCTTATCATCTCCCCTCATTATCATTCCGTCCTTGTAGGTCGTTACCATTTCCGCCTTACACAAAGACCCTATCGAGGCATTTCTGCCTACCTTCCACGCCTTTTGCTCTAGTCCTTTTCCGAAGGTTTTTTCTGTGATATAACCCAAATTATAAGCCGTCTGCCAATAACAGTCGTTTATGTCTATGGATACCAATAATTTGCCCACGTTTTTCTCTATGTTGTCTAGGCAAAACTTCTGCTCTACATAGTCCCTTTTTCTTTCTATAAGCGTGTTTTTCTCGTCAGCCAACCAATTAGACACGTCCTTTCTTACCAAATTAGATATAAAGTAGCCGTTTTTTATGACCGCCGTCCTATCAAAAGATAGGTAGGTTTTGCCATTACATCTTATTTTTTCAGTCGTTCCGCTAACCACTAACTCGTACTTATCGCCTCTGTTGTGGAGAAAGTCCCTAATCGAATTATACTCGTTTTCCTTAACCGTGAACACGGTTTTCCTACTTTTTGGCTTTACCTTATCTTCCGTAGCTACCTTTTTCTTACTTGGGCGTACTTCGCCTTCGGTTTTAGGTTTTTTTTCCGCTATTGGCTTATTTTCAGCCTTTTGGGTGTTTTTAGCACCCTTTGGCTTGGCATCTTTTATTATCTCTTTGGATTCCATATACTTTTATGTCTTTATTTTAAGGCTTTTAGGATTTCAGCAAACTCTTCTTTTGTAATAAGTCCGTCTTTTAGCATTTCTAGGGCTAATTTTACGGCTTTAGCCTTCTCTTCGTCTGCCTTTGCTCTTGCTAAGTCCACGTCTGCTTGTGTAGCACCCGCTTGCGTTGGTGTCGCTTGCGGTGTAGGTTTTTCTGCTGCGGGTGTCGTAGGTGCGCTTGGCTTTGGTGAGCCGTCAGCCCTTACTTCATAATCTACAAATTTCTTTCCGTCCGTGTCCGCTATGTGAAATTCTGCATACGGGCTATCGTTGTAGTTTAAT